>OGOU01000435.1_pt1 | contig 37789 bp, 11 predicted proteins | sample 1552721 | NCBI WGS metagenome assembly OGOU01 (sample SAMEA2580176, study PRJEB22360) | human gut metagenome | biome: human gut; feature: human-associated habitat; material: faeces | place: Denmark | collected 2008/2010
GGCAGTGTTGTTTTCAAACGTACTGCCGTAAATATTCAACGTGCCGCCGCTTTTGAATATTGCTGCGCCGATGCCTGCCTGATTGTAGCTGAAAATCGAGTCATAGATGTTCACTGTGGCGTCTTCCATGCAGATTGCGCCGCCGTTATTGACTGCTGTGTTGCCGTATTCTGCAATTTCACCGCCAAAAACCGTGGAACCAATTGTTGCTGTTCCGCTATAGATGTACATTGCGCCGCCACATATTGCGTCGTTGCCTGTGAAAGTTGAGTTTCCGACGGTTAATGCGCCGTTGCTATGATGTATTGCACCTCCGTTACTACCGGCTGAGTTTGCGTTAAATACGGAGTTTACAACGTAAGCTGATGAAGTATCGTAGATTGCGCCGCCAAAAGATGATGTGTTTCCGGAAAATTCAGTGCCTGATAGGTACAAAGTACTGCTATTGTAAACAGCGCCGCCTTTTGAGGTTGCATTGGCATTTTGGGCTGAGTTATTCTCGAAAACTGAATCATATATGCTTGTTGAGGTCGAGGCCGGGTTTATGTAGATTGCACCGCCAAGGGCCGAACCTGCGGTTTCGGATTTTGCGTAATTATTTTCAAAAGTAGTGCCGAAAATTACTGCAGAAGCTAAAATCTCTATTGCACCGCCATAAGCCATTCCGTCGCCGCTGTTGCTCACCGAATTGTTTTTGAACGTGGAATCTGTGATTTTGCTTTCGCTGTTCGTCCAAAATGCTGCGGCATTGGAGTTTCCGGAGGTGACTGCGCTTTGTAAATTTTCAAATGTTGAATTTGATATGTTTATAGTGCCGCCTTCTGCGCTGATGTGTTTTAAGTATGAATCTTTTATGACAGTCTGTGAATTAACAGCATATATAGGGCCGTTTTCTATTTTTACGTTGTCTATATAAACTGATTTTCCGTCAGTCAGGTAGATAATATTCGAGGCGGTAGAATCTCCATTATATGTAAAATCCCAGCCGTTTCCGTAAATAGAAAGGTTGCTGCCGCCCATTGCATTGTGATTGTCCGGTGACATAGTGTTTCCGGTGGAAGAAAATGTGCGATTTACGGAGGTATCTTCGATTGCGTTTTTAAATCCGCCGTTAATATTGTACCCTTTGAGCACCAGTTCGCCGGCGTTTCCCTTAGTTACAACGTATTTTCGGTCGTTTGTGTATTGGATATAATTGGATATGTCGATATCAGGGGAAATACCGTTTTTAAAGAGGGTGATGGTGTTGTCTTTAGTTGTAGAATCGCTGTAAATGTTTATCCCCATTAATTTTACGGTGCCTTCTGCTGTTCCCGTGATATTTATGCTGTCGGAAACATTATTCGCAAGGTCAGCGTCGAACATGATGGAGGACGCCGTGTCTGATGTCCAGTTTTCAAGCGTGGTTTCTTCTATGGCACCGTTTACTGTGTCAAAAATTTCATCATGAACCACGGCTCTGGTCGCAGGCGCAATTGTGGGGATATTGAGGTAGTTGTTTATGGTTAAATCTTTTGCAGGGTTGGGGGGTTCTCCGTCAGCATAAGCAGGCACACCGATAGACAACACCGCCAAAAGCGACGCCGCGCAAAGACTTTTTTGCACTTTAAGGTTATCCATCTACGCACCTCTTAGTTCCAGTTGAAAGGTGTTACATAAATGTAACAGCTCCTACATTATATATACCACGTTTTGCAATTTTTAAACGTCATACGGACGAATGATTTAATATTTTTACAATTCTTTACGAGATAAGGTCTAAAATCAGGCGCAGCAAGAGTTTTAAAATTTGATAAAAAAGTGGAAAATTAATATTTTGTGTCGCTTTTTATTAAGCAAGGTTAAGAAAGCAGTGGTTTGTCGGGTTTGTCGGATTGAAGCCGATAAACATCGCCCTTGCGGCCCTGAATCAGAAGTAGGGTGGGAATAGCAACGCGGTTCCCGCCGGCACCAAAGGGAAATCCGGATTTAATTGTTGGGCAGGTATGCCCAACCGACATTTTTTCTGCTAAGTGAAAGTGTGCACCGGAATTGCAGCAAGTAGGGTGGGAATAGCAACGCGGTTCCCACCGGCACCAAACAGGAATCCGGAGGGAAAGTTTCATTTTTCCTACCCCACAAGTTTTGCTCCCCTGAACCGGATTCAGGTAACAGTTTTATATGTACTTTAGTAAATTTCTCCGCAAATTATTTGCAAAATTAGATATTTTTTGAAAAAATAAAACAGGTATTATCGGGTAAGGAGATTAAAATGTTTAATGCACCGCAGATTGATTTATCGCAGGAAATTTTAAGCAGTGTAGCGCGTATTGACGAAAAAAAAGGGTACTGGCAGTGTTTTCAGAACTACGTTAATATTGAAAAAGCAATGTCCGTGCAAGACACCGTTCAAGAAAGCGCCGAGGCTGCAAAAGAGCGCATGGGCGGTGCAAATTCTGTTGATATGAGCGGTTATATAATGGCTTTGAATTGGGTATTTACGGATTACAGGGTTATTAATCTAAGTGAAAAAAATATCGACAAATTATACAATCTTATCCAAAATAAACCTGCAAATGCGAAAATCGAAAAAAATATTCCGCAGGCAAAACCCGCAGAAAATACCGCAAACGAGGATTTTGGTTCAATCTTTGGCTCAATGAGCTTATATGAGGAGGCTCCCGTGGCTGTGCAGGAGGATTGCGCGTTTGAGGACTTAATCAGCTGGTACAATGCAGCCACAAAGGAAAATACCCTCCATCCGTTGATTGCTGCGGGGATTTTTGTTGCCGAATTTTTGAAGCTGAAAGTCTATCCTGAGGCCAATTCCCGCCTTTCAAGGCTTTTGACCATTCTTTTGCTCTTGAAATCGGGATATACATATCAGCTTTTTCACTCTCTGGACGCGCTAATCGACCGGAATTATGACAAATATGAAGTGGAATACGAAAAAGCCTTCAAAAGCTCATCACCTGACTATGATGGATGGATTAAGCTGTTTTTGGAGCTCCTCGTCAAGCAGGCTGAGGTTATGTCGCTGGCGATGTCAAAAATAAATGCTAATTTACCCGTATTTACCCAATTCGCGGAAGAAACCGAAGAATGCCCGCTTTGCGAGCTGGCTGATGACGCTCCCAAGCCGGCAAAGCGCCGCACTTATAAGGAATTGCCGGCATTGCAGTGCAAAATCATGAAAATGTTTGAAAAACAAGAAACCATAACGATTTCCGAGGTAGTCAAGAAGACAAAAGCCAATGTCAACACTGTTAAGAAACACCTCGCAGCTATGGTTTGCGCAAACTTAATAGAAAAACACGGCAAAACCCGCGGCTGCTGGTACACTGCACGCTAAGCTTTCAAATCTGCCACTTTAAACCTGTTTCAGGGTCGCAGGGGCAATGTTTATCAACTTCATCCTTGCGATTCCGAAACAAGTTCGGAATGACAGCGGGATTTTTGCCACCTGAATCTGTTTCAGCGCCGCAAGGGCGATGTTTATCAACTTATCCTTGCGATTCCGGGTCGAGCCCGGAATGACGGAGTGATTTTTGTCACCCTGAACTTGTTTCAGGGTCGCAGGGGCGCGGCTAACCGTCTTCAATCCCTGCGAATCCCCCCAAGCAACTACCATGCGACATTGTTTTGGATACGATTTTGGGTAAACTCCCCGATATTCTCCATCGTAGTCTTCAAAATCCGATTAATAGCCTCTTTTGTATCGTAGGCTATATGCGGCGTCACAATTACATTATTAAGCGTAAGTATTCTGTTGTTGAGCAGCGTTTTTCGCAAATCTTTGTTCGTCAGCCTGTCTATATCGTCGAGATAATCAGGATTTGAGAGCGTTTCTTCAAATTCCAGCACATCAAGCCCCGCACCTGCAATTTCACCGGTTGTAAGCGCTGTGTAGAGCGCTTTTGTTTCGATAAGCTCGCCGCGCGCTGTGTTTATGATTACAGCGGTATTTTTCATCTTTTTAAAGGCCGCAGCGTCAATAATATGGTTATTTTCGGCTGTTAGAGGCATGTGGAGCGAAATTATGTCCGATTCTCGCAAAAGCGTATCAAAATCGGTGTATTTTACCCCGTATTTTTCTTCCAGCTCTGCGTTTTCGCGTATATCGTAGCCGAGGATTTTCATATCAAACCCTTTTGCAAGTCTTGCCATCTCGGCACCAATAGCTCCCAGCCCCGCTATTCCGATTGTTTTCCCATGCAGCTCAAATCCGATACTTGCTATCGGGTCAACTTCGCGTTCTTTTAAATTCAGGTATGATCGGGTAATTTTTCTCGCAACATCAAGCAAAAGCCCCATTGCAAACTCTGCAACGCTCATGTTGCCATAATTGGGCGTGGTTTCTACTGCAATGTCGTGTTCTTTGCAATAGGCGATGTCAATATGGTTAAAACCCACGGAACGCAGCGCTATCAGCCCTAAATTTTTAAATTGTTCCAGCACTGCCGCATTTACTCTGGAATTTGTGAAACAGGAGATTATTCTTGCGTCTGCAAAGGCGCTATCTATTTTTTTTAGGTCGTTCAGCGGCTCAGAAACGAGTGTATAATCGTATTTTCCCTCGCATGCTCCGACAAGAAATTCGCGTTCATAATCCTCTACATCAAAAAATATAACTTTCTCCATTGGTTTTTCCTCATTTGCCCACATTAAAAGGCTAATCAAAAGAAGCAAATTCTTCATTGCCCGACAGATTTTTTATTTTACCGATATTAAAAACCGCACCCCCGAAGAAGGTGCGGTGAAGCGGTTTTGATTAGATTTTTTAATATTCGCATCCGCAGCATTCATCTACATGTTCCGAGTACATTGTTACTGCAGAAACCAACGCGCTCAAACCGACCAGAGCATAAAGCGTGCGTGTTAAAGGCGTCATTATTCCGAAAAGATACGCAAAAAGGTCAAAGCCGAAAAGCCCTACAAGACCCCAGTTAAGCGCACCCAAAAGTACAAGGATATAAGATGCGTTTTTCAAGAATTTATACATAAGTACCTCCTTAATGTAACGCATTTATTATTCGCCTTTTCAAAATTTTATTTATCCTCCATGCTATTAGACAACAGGATATTTCTAATTTTGATTATCCGATTTTACCTGATTTATTGTTGTTTTAAAACGGGCTTTTTAATTATTATTTATAAAATCATTTGAGGAGGGCCTGCATTTTAGTGTGTTATTTAAAAAATGCTGTCAGTTCTTCAATTTTGTCTTTTGAATCCGACTCAAAATATATCCTCAAAAGCGGTTCTGTGCCGCTCGGACGTATAAGAATCCTCGTTCTGTCGTCAAGAAAATATCTGATACCATCTTTTTTGTCAGAGGATTTTACCTGATAAGACCCGATTTTATCAAGTGAAGAATACTTCTCCATAAGGTTTTTGAGCTCTTCCTGCGATGAAAGCTCTAAATCAAGCCTTTTGTTGAAGAATTCACAGCCAGCTTCGTGCTTTAAATCCTCCTGAAGCTCCCAGAGATGGCGATTTTCGTATGCCAGCATCTCCAAAACAAGCAAATCGGCTAAAATGCCGTCCTTTTCCGGAATATGGCCTTTGACGCTTAAACCGCCTGATTCTTCGCCTCCGATGATAACATCGTTCTCGCGCATGGCTTTTCCGACCCATTTGAACCCGACAGGCGTTTCAATAACGTCAACATCGTACTTTTCGGCAACTATGTCGAGCATTTGGCTTGCTCCGACGGTTTTTACGAGCTTTCCTGACATTTTTTTGTTTTTAATGAGGTGCCTTAAAAGTAATGCAATAATCTCGTTGGGGCTGACGTATTCGGCTTTTTCGTTGATTACACCGAATCTGTCGCCGTCGCCGTCGTTGCTCAAGCCAATTGCATTGGTTCTTTGGGAAATTTCATCTATTAGCTCGCAGAGAAATTTTGCTTTGGGCTCGGGCATTCCGCCGCCAAAGTTCGGATCGTGCTCCATGTGAAGTTCTTCAAAATTTATTCCGTTTCTTTCCAGAAGTTTGTCAAAATACCCGATACTTGCGCTGTAAAGCCCGTCATAAATTATTTGGATATTTGCGTCTGCTATTTTTTTGAAATCAATTAGTTCTTCAATGTGTTCAAAATACCTGTTTTTAAAGGATTTTTCTTTGATTTCCCCGTGAATTTGCGCAAAAGGCTTCAAATCCTTTGCCAGGGCGAGATTTTCCGAAATTGCATTGGTTATTTCTGTTGTTGCCGGCCCTGCGTAATCGGGTATGAATTTTATACCTAAATATTGGGGCGGATTGTGCGACGCTGTGAACATCAGTGCGTTGGCGGCGTAGAGTTTTGCGCTGTATGCGATTACCGGTGTCGGAACGACTTCCGGCGAAATCATCACGTTAAAGCCCAATTCCGCCAGTATAACAGCGCTGTAGTGTGCAAATTCTTTTGCCGAATGTCTGGGGTCATAGCCTATTATAAAAGGTTTTTCAATGCCGTCCGTGTCAAAAACGTATTTGGCAATAGCTTTTGTTGCAGTTTCGACATTTTTAAAGTTAAAATCTTCTCCCACGACGGCTCTCCATCCGTCAGTGCCGAATTTAATAGTGTTTTGAGGGTGAGGGTCCGGATCGTTTGCCATTTTTGATTCCTTTTTGTTACAATATTTGTTATTTTAACAGATTTCGGGAATATCTTCAAATGATAAACAAAACTTTAAACAAAATTGCGTTTCTAGGGCCCTGCGGAACCTACTGCGAAGAGGCAAAAAACTTTTTTGGCGAAAAATTCGGAATTAAAGAGTCCATTCCGCTTTCATCGATAAAAAAAGTGATTGAATTTACCCGAAACACACCTGATACGGCAGGCGTTATACCCATTGAAAACTCGATTGAGGGCGTTGTCAGAGAAACAATGGACAATCTTTTGAAGGTGTCGGGCATAAATATCACTGCTCAAACTGTTATAGAAATCAATCACTGCCTAATCTGCGCCGGTGATGATATTTCCCGCATAAAAAAGGTTTATTCCCATCCGCAGGCGCTTGCGCAGTGTCATAATACGCTGGAAACGCTGCTTTTAAGCGGATATGAAACAATTGAAACCTCATCCACTGGCAGAGCGATACACGATTTGACCCGATTAGACGATACCTGTGCAGCAATAGGCAACGAGCTTGCAGCCGAATCTGCCGGACTTAACATTTTAAAATACAAAATCAACGATGAGCCCGATAACAAAACCCGATTTGTGTTTATTTCTCCTAACACCGCGCCGCCTACGGGTTGTGACCGCACGAGCATTGCTTTTTCTACAAAAAACGAGGCGGGCGCGCTTGTAAAGGTGCTGAACGTGTTTGATGAATTGAAACTTAACCTTTGTTATATTGATTCGCGGCCGTCTAAAAAGAACCTCGGCGAGTATGTGTTTTTTGCGGATTTTGAGGCTCATATTAAAGAAGAAAAAAGCCAAAAAGCTCTTTGCGCAATAAAAAAACACACAAATTTCGTCAAAGTTCTGGGAAGTTACGAACATATTAAAGCTTGACCGCATTATTTCAATGAATTACCATAGTGTTATGGCAAAAGTTTCTGTAATCATACCCGTTTATAATCTCGAAAAGTACCTTGCCCAGTGCCTCGACAGCGTTTTGGCACAAACACTTGAGGAGATTGAGATTCTTTGTATAAACGACGGCTCTACGGATTCATCGCCTGCGCTGCTGGCTAATTATGCGAAATTTGATTCCCGTATAAAAATCATAAACCAGCAAAACAGAGGGCTTTCTGCGGCACGAAACGCAGGTATTGAGGCTTCTGCGACGGATTATTTGATTTTTGTTGACGGCGATGATAAAGTTGCGCCTGTGCTGGTGGAGGACTTGTACAGGAGCGCGATTTTAAACAACAGCGATGTGGTTTATGCGAATTCACTGTGGTTCCGCCCCGACAGAAACCGGTATTTTAACGTCGATAGAGGGATTCCGCCCCATGTCGAGCTCAATTTTGTGAATAATCCTTTCAACGAGCTGACTTCGGACGCGGATTTGTATTTTAAACTTCCGGTTTTTGCGTGGAATAAAATTTACAAAAAATCCTTTTTAACCTACAACAACATATATTTCCCCGAGGGAATGATTTTTGAAGATATTGTATTTTTTACCCGAACATACCTGAAAGCCGACAGAATTTCTTTTGTCAACAAATTTTTGTATTTTTACCGTCTAAATCGGGAAAATTCCGTTAATTCGACGGGCGGACGGGACTTCTGGGATATTTTTAAAATTCTCAAAATGTCCAAAGACCTCTTTGTTACACAGGGCTTGTGGCCCAAGTACCGTGACAGGTTTTTGCTGTTTGAAATGCGGACAATTATTGATAAATTGCAAAAAGTCCGCCCTGAGCTAAAAGAACCTTTCTGCGCAGAAATAAAACGGGTATATTCGGGTATGAGCCTTAACGAATATGACCTGAAATTCCTTGAAATAGCGCCCGAGTTCGGACAGTTCGTCAGAATACTCAAAGGCGCACAGGCAATTGGGGGAGGTGTTGTTTAAATGTCGGTCTGCCCCAAAATATCTGTCATAATACCTGTTTTTAACGGTGAAAAGTACCTCAGAAAGTGCCTTGATTCGGTAATTTTGCAGACATACAAAAATCTTGAGATAATAATTGTCAATGACGGCTCAACGGACGGCACTGCGCAGATTTTGAGTGAATACAAAGCAAAAGATGACAGAATAAGGGTTTTTGAGCAGGAGCATTCGGGTACGGCGAACGCCCGAAACTACGGAATGACAGCGGCAAGCGGCGAATATATTTCATTTGTTGATGCGGATGACTGGATTTTGCTTTCTTTGTATGAAATTTTCGTAAAGCTCAATCCGCCTCAGGGCGTGGATATTTACAATTTTAACGCCGAGTCCTATGTGGAAAATTCAAAAGAAATTTTCTCAAAAAAAATGCTCAATATTGATGTGTGGAAAAATCACGCAACTGAAGACACAATACACACTTTTTATAACTGCATTGACCCTTTTACGGGCAATTTGACGGTTTGTAACAAGATTTATAACGCACATTTTTTGCGAAAAAACAATATCAGGTTTCTGGAAAACAAAATTTTTGAACATCAGCTTTTCCATATGCAAACTTTCCTGAAATCAAGCAGCATTCTCGTTTCGTCCGAAACTTACTACCGTTACAGGGTTACAAATGAAAATTCGGTTACGAATTCCCTGGGAAAAAACGTTTTTGACATTTTTGATATTTTTGAAAAGGTTTGTGACGAGGTGAGAGTGGCAGGTATGGAAGACGCCTATAAATACGCTCTTTTCCAGTATAAATATACCCAATTAAATACCTTATTTCACAAAATTCGCTTCTCGTTAAAACAGGAGTTTTTTGAAACTATGAAAACATATCTGGGGGCTATTGATTTGAGCGGATTTGACATGGAAATTTGTAAAAAACTAACGGATTTTTACCAGTATGAGGATATTATCAACAATGACTGGATACATTACAGCCTTGGCAGGATAAACAGCGCAAATCCGCTGGCGCAGGTTAAAACATTTGATTTTGCCGCTCAAAATGCCCAATCTGCCGATGAATTTCCCGCCGGGGCGTGAGGATTTGGAATTTTGGCTTAGGATGATAAAAAGATTTTCCTCCCTGTCACCCTGAATTTGTTTCAGGGTCGCAAATCGCGGTTTACCGACTTCAACCTTGCGATTCCGGGTCGAGCCCGGAATCGCGGCGTGATTTCGTCACTATGAGTTCAATTCAGTTGTAGGGTGGGAAAAGTGAAACGTTCCCACCAGATTATGTTTGATGCTGGTGGGAACCGCGTTGCTATTCCCACCCTACTTCTTCAATCTTGCGATTCCGAAACAAGTTCGGAATGACAACACGATTTTTGTCACCCTGAACTTGTTTCAGGGCCGCAGGGGCGATGTTTATCGACCTCAACCTGCGATTCCGGGTCAAGCCCGGAATGACGGCCTATTTTACAAAACAAATCCCGCAACTATCATTAAAATTTGTAAATTTCTTCAAAAAATCTGTTAGAAATTCAGTGAAAATGGGCATTATACATGTAGGAATGCAGCGTACTTCATATTTCTTAAAGCTTGAAAACATTGCGCAATGAGGTTTTTGAAAATGGTTTAAATGTAGTATGCACAAATTCCCAAAATAGGTTATAGTGGTTGTAACCTGTGCACTGGATAAATCAGAGGGTTCTCGATGGTGAAGAATAAGGTATGCAAAAAGCTTTATTTGGCGTCCGCAATAGCGGTGCTTGCTTTTGGCGTGCCTGCTTTCGGCGCAGAATATGACATAAAAGACTTTTCCACCACAGCTGACAGCCTGACGAACCATTCTCCCGAATTTCAATCCTCCGATACAATAAATATCCACCAAAACCTTTCTGCTGACGCAAATCTTCCCCAATTCCCCTCAATAACCGTAAACGGAAACGGCTATTCGCTCGATGGAGCAGGCTCATATTCAGGATTTGCAGTAGATTCGGCTGAAACTCTCACCATTAACAACTACCTTTTAAAAAATTTCACAACTTCTCTGACAAACGCAGGCACCACAACCATCAACGCCCAAAAAGGCATTGCAGAAATAGCAGGAAACATTATCAATGAAGGCACCCTCAATTTAAATTCGGGTACAAACGGGTATGTAAAAATCGAGAACATCGCGTCCACAAATGCACAGGGCGTTGTTAATATAAATTCTGCCACCGATGGCACGGTGAAAATTTCGGGTACAGTTGAAAACCAAACAGTTAATCTGAACGGCGGAATGCTGACACTGGGCGATTATGCACAATCAGGTGCAAATTATTTTCAAAATTCCGCTCTTGACCTGAACAGTGGAAGTATAAACACTGCCAATGGCGAAATAGCAGCTATTTCGCTGTCGGATTTGTCCGTGACAAATCCGACAAACATCCTCTTTGACGCGAACCTTGCTCAAGGCACGAGCGACAGCTTCTCTGTTGCAAATCCTGTCACGGGTTCGGGCTCGCTAAAAATCCAGGGCATAAATATCCTCGCAGACGCCACCGAGAAAACCACAACACTGACCCTTTTTGAAAACTCAAACTCCCCAACCCTTGATACTTCTGATTTTATCGCCTATACAAACGATAACAAATACGCTGTAAAAGCGGGCAGCACTCCTGGGCAGCTTGTTATCGACATGTACCTGAAAAACAGCAACCTGTACAACTTTTTGGCAGAAAAAGACAAACCAAAAACCTTTTCATTAACCGGCGATTATGTAAAAATCGACGATTATACCGGTAACATCCAATTCTCTGAACTTTACTTTTACGGCAACGGAAAAGACTTTGAGGGAAGCGGTAATAGAATGACTTTTACCCATAGCAACACCGTCGGAATGTCGGGGTTCGGCAGCTATGATATAACAGAAGTTTCAGCGGGTACAGACGGCGCGATAGCCATGATGAAAGCCGACGGAACTATTGGATATTACGTCGTAGATGTAAAATCCTCCGTACACGGCTACAATTCAACTCAAGGCGGAGCTTTTGTTTCAACAGCTTATACAACTGTATTTGATTTGTCCGATTCTGTTTTTACCAACAATACAAACACCAAAAACGGAACTGTTTTTAATTTTGACAGTACCAGAGCGTCCCTTGATAATACGGTTTTCATCCAAAATTCTACATCTGAAAACGGCGGTGCAATCAGAATCGGCGGAACCCTGAGTACGATTTCCGATTCAATTTTTGATTCAAACACCGTTCAAGGCATAGGCGGTGGGGTTAGCGCTTTTGGAGATGATAAAATAATCTCTAATACTGTTTTTACAAACAACAGTGCTCAATCTTATTACACTTACGTACGCGGTGGCGGGCTTTATTCAGGCTCCAAAAATATGTCGATTTACGACTCAACTTTCATAAACAACAGCGTTGTTGCAGGTGGCAAAAATTATAACGCAGACGGCGGCGCCATTTTTACATATTCAAACACGGTGATTAAAAATTCTTATTTCTCCGGCAATTCCACCTCTATCCCGACACAAACAGCCCGCGGCGGGGCCATTGCCTTTTTTGAAGGCTCAAAATACACATCACTTGTTGAAAATTCAAAGTTTTTCAACAACAAAGTATTCGGAGAACCGGGCATGGCTTTTGGCGGCGCTATTTATAACAACCACAACCTGACAATAAAAAATTCCGAAATCTCAAACAACTCTATTGAAACAGTTTCGCGGGTTTATGGTGGCGGTGTTGCAAGCGAAACATATTTTTACGGCGAAAACCTGAAATTTGAATCTAATACCCTGACCTCGGGCTATTCAATGGGTGGCGCGATTTATACCTCCGGAACGCTTTTTATAAAAAATTCCGTTTTTGACTCGAATATTGCAACCGGCCAAAATAGTATGCTGCAACATACGACAGGGGGCGGTGCAATTTTTGTAAGCGGTGATGTATCTACCATCATAGACTCATCTTTTACAAATAACAGGGTAAACAGCGTGAACACCTGGACCGGCGGCGGTGCGATTTTCGCAAATAATGATGCAACTGTTAATATCATTGCCGACGCGAAAAATGTTGTGTTTGAGGGCAATATGCTGGATTCAGATTCCAACGCGATTACCATTAATAAAGCTGTGTTGAACCTGAACGCGGGAAATTCCAGCATTATCTTTAATGACGCAATCACAAATCAAAAATCTCTTGATAACAGTGCGACTATAAACATTAACCAGACAGGCGAATGGGACACAGAAACTGACCTGCGTCCTCCATCTCATGAAGAAACACAGGACGACACAACAGTAAAAGTGTACGACACAAACAACCTGCCAACCTATGCCCCTACTACCGGAACCGTCGTGCTAAACGCTGATATGAGCGGCTATGGAAAAACCGTAAATCTTTACGCCGGTACTCTGAAACTCGGCGAAAACGGAATTTTCTTTAATGCTTCCGATTTCAACATGTACGGCGGAACTTTAGACCTCACGAACGGAAAAGCTGATACCTTAAAATTTGGCAATTTCAGTTCAAACGACGCAAACCTCGTTATTGATGTAACCGGAGTTGGTTCTTATGACAAATTTGAGCTCACAGGCACAGCCACCGGAAGTATAAACATAGGCGCGGTAAATTTCACAAATAATCCTGATTACAGTCCGGAAAACGGCGGCGGAGAAACACTTCAAATTTTCAATTCCGCAGCTGCCCCCGAAATTACAGTTTCAGCAAACACCTATACGAATGACTACAAATATTATATAATTAAATCTGATACCGCAGGCGCAATTGACGTCAGAAAATACGATATCACCGGAATTTTAACTGAAATTGTCGCAGACGCGACGATTCCGGACAGGTCATACACCTCCTCCAACAACCTCGAAAACACCAGTGATTCAGGTTTGACATTAGCAGGAACATCTTTAACACTCGATGGAGGGGGTTATGATTTGGACGGGAAAGGCAAACCCGGTTTCGTAACTTCTGCTGATACACAATTCGTAAGATTGGATAATTTCGGATATAAAAGCGCAGATGGAACGATTATTTCATCGATTCATGATTTTACGTCGGGCACAGCCGGTCATGGCAGTGTTTTTGACGTCAACGGTATAAAATTTGTCATAAATGACACGATTTTCAAAGATAACACCGCTCCCGCAGGCAACGGCGGTGTGATGAACACAAATAGCACAAATGTCTATATCACAAACTCTGATTTTATTAACAATTCCTCTTTAACATACGGCGGTGCACTCGCAATCGGGAATAATTCTACACTTACCGTGTTGAATTCGGACTTTACGGGCAATTCCTCAACCCACGGCGGTGCAATTTACAGCACCAGCAGCACCCTGCAACAGAGAGTTTTCGGCTCAACTTTTACCTCAAATACGGCTTCTGTGGGAGGCGCAATACGTTTTGACTCAATAGGCTGGGTAAACGGCTCGATATTTACGGGCAACAAAGCCACCGGCACCCCCGATATTAGCAGTTATGGCGGGGCAATATTCAATAACATACTTTTTGTGTCAGACTCGACTTTTACACAAAATACCGTGGGCAGCTACGGCGGAGCAATTGCGTCCGGGCGCTATCTTATAGTTTCAGGCTCGACTTTTGACTCAAATATTGCGGGCAACAGGGGTTCGGCGATTTCTGCGGACGGAAAAGCTGTTATTTACAATTCTGTGTTCAAAAACAACGAAAATACAACTGATGGTGGTACAATCGGACATATCGGTGAATTGAAGCTGGCACTTGTGGGCTCTGTTTTCAATAATAATACGGCAGCATACGGCGGAGGCGTTTACTCGTCGGGTGCCGGCGCAAATCCATTTTATGTGCTGCTCAACAACACTTTCAACGGCAACTCTGCGACTGACACCGGCGGAGCTGTCATGGCGCAGTGCTCTATATCCATTTTCGGCAGCACTTTTGACGGAAATTCTGCAAAACGCGCAGGCGCAGTTTATGAATCAAGCTCTGCGTCTATATATAATTCGGTATTTACGGGTAACTCTGCGACTGAAGACGCAGGCGGAGCACTGCTTTCAAGACATGCCTTGTTTGTTTCTTCCTCAATCTTCGGCGAAACGGGAAATGGCAATACTGCTGCAAACAACGGCGGCGCAATTTACATTTCGCCCTCATCTTTTGCTAAAGCGTCGATAATTAACTCCACTTTCACCGAAAACACCGCTAAAGACCGCGGCGGTGCAATATATGCCGGAAAAGACCTGACGGTCAATTCGTCTGTATTCACCTCAAACACTACAGTAGAGGGAGGCGGCGCAATTGCGGCCCTTTCGGTTGGTTTAAAAGTTAATAATTCCGTTTTTAGCGCAAATGCCGGCGGAGGTTCGGGGGGCGCTATCGGTCTTTACTCTTCAAATGTTTCCGGTATTGTTAATTCTTCAAAATTCGTGAATAATACCGCAGAGCGCGACGCCGGCGGCGCGATTTATAACTATGCGGACGATAAAACATCAGTCGTGAATATATTCAACTCCTATTTTGAGGGCAACAGCTCCAGATGGGGCGGTGCTATTTACTCTATGAATGACGGTACTAGTTCAACAATCGTAAATTCCGTGTTTAATTCCAATACAAGCACCAACGCAGGCGCAAATCTGGGAGGCGGCGCAATCTCCGGAGGTAACGTTAAAATTCTGAACTCAACGTTCTCCGAAAACACTGCATATGTTGGCGGGGCATTTTTTGCTAGTAGTGTCGTATTAAGTAATTCTATTTTTACAAATAATACCGCTACACATGGCGGCGGCGCAATTTATGGCAGCCGTTTGAATGTGAACAACTCCGATTTCATCTCCAACTTGGCTGAAAACGGCTATGGCAGCGCTATCTACATAACCGGCGATACAAACTACATTTCCGGCTCCAGATTCACCTCGAACAACACTGGCAATGGCGGCGTGGTTTATGTTGCAGCGGGCTCGACTACTGTTTCCGGTTCGACCTTTACGGACAACAAAAACGCCATTTTCGTTGGAAACGGCAGCTCAATAGTTATCGAAAATTCGTTCTTTGACTCTAACTCAGAAAGAGCAATACAAAATAACGGCGGCACGATGACCATAAATAACACGACTTTCGATGGCAACGCTTCTTATAATGCCGGAGGCGCGTTTAATAATTCCGGTTCAACCGGAAAATCCGTGGCAACCGTGACAGGTTCAAGATTCATAAATAACTATACAACCGCAAATAGTGATGCCGGCGGCGCAATATATAATTATTCCGGCGTCTCGGGCGTCGGTGTTTCCGAACTCACGATTAACAGTTCGACCTTTACCGGAAATATAGGACGATTGGGCGGCGCAATTTACGGCTCGGGCAAAACAGCCATCTACACTTCAATCTTCACCGGCAACAAAATCAATGACGCTTCTATGGCGGCAAATGCTGGCTATTTCGGCGGGGCGGTGTATGCTGGAGGACGTGTTGACAGCTCGCGCTTTAGCGGAAACGAAGCCGGATTGGGCGGTGCTTATGCCGGCAGCGGGCAGCTCACAAATCTTTATTTTGATTCAAACAGCGCAACAGTAAAGGGCGGAGCGGTTTATGTTATGCCTATTTCGGGTACAAAAATATATTCAAATCTTTATTTTAAAGGAAATACAGCAGGCACCGGCGGCGGAGCGCTATATTTTGAAGGAAATGATGACCAGAACGGCACTTTGAAACTTGTCGGCGCAATGTTTGAAGAAAACTACTCAACAAATTACGACGGCGGCGCGATTCTCCTCGGAAACAGCGCCACACTCGACCTCGACTATACAAGTTTTGTCCAAAACACCGTTAAAAACACCACAGACAACAACGATGACGGCGGAGCAATACGAGCTCATGCCAACTCGATACTGAACATCAATCACTCTGTGTTCTCACAAAACAAAGTCCAGAACTCAATAAGCAACTTGACCTCCGGCGGCGCAATTTACTTAAGCGGTTCATCAGATATCAAAAATTCGGCTTTTCAGGGGAACTATGCTGAGAATTACGGCGGCGCTATCTATAATGCTGTTAATTCTACAACGCTTAACAATGTATCGTTCTCCGGAAACTCCACCGGAGGTTCCGGCGGTGCTGTTTACGGCAGCGGTTTTACCGGCACGAATGTTGCTTTTGCGGACAATACGGCTTCTAACAGAGGCGGTGCGATTGTTCTTAATGAAAATTATTATGAAATATCGCTTACAAACGCCTATTTTGGCAACAACAGCGGCGGCAACGGCGGTGCAATCTACAATGACGGCACATTGAACCTCGAAAACGTTGTTTTTACCGGAAACACCACAAATCTGCAACCGTCATCGCAGTGCTATGGCGGAGCATTGTATAATTCCGGAACTACTACTATAACAAACGGTGTTTTCACTGCAAACCACGCAAAATATCAAGGCGGAGCGATTTATAATCGTTCCGGTACATCAAATCTCATAAATACCCAGATTGTCAATAATTTAACTGACCCGACCGATTCCTATGGCGCTTCAAACGGCGGAGGTATGTGGGTCAACGGCACGGTTAATGTTACGGCGGATAAAGGCATTTCTACAATTATGGGCAATAAAATCGGCTCGCTTTTCAATGCTGCACACCTCTATGGCAGCAGTTCTGTTCTTAATTTCAGCGCAGAGAACGACGGATTTGTCAAAGTAGACGGCACAATCAACTCGCAATCCACCTCAAATAACGTAAATTACAACGGCGGCATTATATTTTCCAACGGGACTTTCTATAACCTTACAATGAACGTAAATAGCGGCTCTAGCATTTACTTTGGTGCCAATACTTCATTTGCGGACACAAATTTGAACATTTCCAGAGGTAGCCTCCACTTTACAGACGGCACAATCCAAACGCACGCCCTAAATATACACAATACAAACACCGGCCGTAATTCATATTTAAGTATTGACATGGATTTGGCAAATAATACCTCCGATAAATTCACCGGAACCATGAGCGGAAACGCAATGCAGCTTGTTTCGGTAAATATCATGTCCGACGCCGCCGGAAAATCTTTCGATATCGGCGTGCCCGTCACAACAGGCTCAACAAACAACTGGAAAACCTATACAAACGATTATGGCTATTATTTCACCGTTTCGGGCTCGACTGTGACCGCAAATCAGACCTCAACACTGGGCTTAGACAAAGTTTGGTCGGCCAATGGCAATACTACAAACTCTTTTTCACTAACAAAAGATTATGCTCTGGGTGCTTATGGGAAAATAACAAGCAACTTTAATTCCGGAGAAGGCTTATTCCTTCACGGGAACAAACACAGCATAAATGCCAGCGGCATGACGAATTTTTTATTCAATACGGGCAATTATCTGAATGTTCTGGGTGTAGGTGAATATGACTACTCAACAGGCACAGTAAAAGCCTCATGGAACGGATTCGAGGATGCTTCAGCTTTCGGTGGTGGAATTTTTGAAATCAGCAGCCCGGGTGATAACTCCGTTCTTATTGGTGATTCCGTATTTTACAATAACAAAACCACAGATGGAGGTCCTGTTGCTTTTATTAGTGAAACAAACTTGTTAAAAGTCAATAATTCGGTCTTTGTGTCCAACTCTGCGACAAACTCCAGCGCACAGGGCGGCGTATTTCAGCAATATAATGGAGCGACGGTCTTAATAGCCGATTCTTTATTCAAAACAAACTCTTCCGGAAACCACGGCGGTGCAATTTATACCGGTCATACCACCAGCACCCTCGCAATCACCGGCTCCACGTTCGATGGCAACACTGCCGGCTCTAACGGCGGTGCTATTTACAGCGCCGGCACGACGAATATCTACAATTCGACGTTCACAAACAACACTGCAACTCAAGGCGGCGCGATTTATAACGCAAGCGGAACAACAAACATTTTGTCGAGCGTTTTTCGCGGAAATAAAGTCGGAAGCGGCTACGGTGCTGCGATTTTCACCGATACAGGAGCAACAACTAACATCATCGATTCAGAATTTTATTCAAACGGCCAGGGCGGCACGATGGCAATTTTATATAATAAAGGAACTCTCAACGTAATTGGCTCGACTTTTGGTACAAAAGACGGCACTTCCGGTCAAAATAATGGCTCTAATGGTATTTTCGGCGGTGGTACCGGTACTGTAAATATCATAAAATCCGACTTCTTCTATAACTATGCCGGAGTCGGCGGTGTCGTGAAAGGCGACGGAGCTGTCTATAATATCGTAGATTCCTATTTTGGATATAACTACGCAACCCGAGGCGGTGCTCTGGACGGACATTCCAAAGTCACAGTCACAGGCTCGACTTTTGAGGGCAATAAGGCTACGGCTGACGGTTCTTCGGTTGAGGGTGGCGGCGCAATCTGCGGATACTGGAGTTCGGAATGGACAATCACCGGTTCGATTTTTACAGCGAACACCGCTGCAAACGCCTATGGCGGTGCTATATTACTTCACGGAGCAAATGGCTCCAGTCCGGCGCCCATAGCAAATATTTACAACTCAACTTTCACAAATAACTCTGCCGGCAAGAACGGCGGGGCGATTTATACAGTAGCTGGTTCATCTTTGAGTATTTATAACTCCGATTTCTCCGGAAACAGCGGTTACAGAGGCGGCGCTATTTTCAATAGCGGCACAACCACGGTTGTCAACTCACTTTTTGACGCTAATATATCCGTCGATGATGGCTCGGCTATTGACAATACCTCCGGTGCCACGCTTACTATAACAAATTCCACTTTCCAGAACCACACCCCCTCCGGCAGAAACGCTAACGGCGGCGCTATTTACAGCTTAGGCGAGCTCACCATAAACACCTCAAAATTTATAAATAACACCCTTAGCAACAACTCCGGCAGCCATGGGAAAGGCGGTGCAATCCTTGCAAGCGGCGCAACGACCATAAACACAACAGAATTTACCTCTAACCAGGCAACTGACGGGGGTGCAATATCCAAAGGAGCCTCCACAACCCTCGAAATCACAAACTCCACTTTCACCTCAAATTCGGCTGTATCTCATGGCGGTGCTTTGTATGTTGACGGCGGTTCAGTAACCATCAACGGCTCCGACTTTATCGAAAACACCGCACAAGAAGGCGGTGCGATTTACATAAATTCCGGAACCGTGACCGTAAACGGCTCGATTTTCAAAGGAAATTCCGTAACAGAGGGTTATGGCGGCGCAATATATAACTATGCCGGTACATTAATCGTTGACGGGTCAAAATTCATCGAAAACACTGCTTCAGGAACGGCAAATGATCATAATGCCGACGGCTCGGCAATTTATGGATTTATGGGAACACACAACACCATTAAAAACTCACTTTTTGAACGAAACCAAAATCTTGACTCGCTTTCGCCCAATGCTGCGGTTATATTATATGTTAGTACTGAAAATATAATTGAAAACTCTATTTTTAACGAAAATATTGCTGCGGCAGGCGGCGGTGCTGTCTTCAACTATGGAAACACAACAATTTCAGCCTCAACTTTCAGCAACAACAGCGGCAATCACGGCGGCGCTATATATACCGAAACTGCAAAAGGCAGCGCTGCTGCGGCAATGACTATTTCCGGTTCAAAATTCTACGGAAATAAGGTTACTGATACAAGCGGCGGTGCTATTTGGGCAGGTGCAGGCACTCTGACCGTTGATTCCTCGATTTTTGGCGGCACCGAAGCCAATCAGGGTAACACAGCGCTTACCTCCGGCGGCGCAATTTATGCGACAAATACAACTCTCTCCATAAATTCATCACAGTTCATAAACAACATCTCAACAGGCGCAAACGCAACGACTCATTTTGGCGGCGGTGCTCTTCGTATTGCCTCAGGCGTGGTAGGCGCTGACGGCGGCGCAGCAACAATTGCCTCCTCTGTGTTCAAGGGCAACAAAGTCGAGACAAATGCCACTTACGCTGGCAAAGGCGGTGCAATACTCACTGAATCCGCCTTAAAAATCACCGATTCGACCTTTGGCGGCGAAAATGCTGCAGACGGAAACATTTCGGCAACTGACGGCGGAGCTATTTATTCACTCGGCGCCCTGACAATCAGCGATTCTCATTTTGAAAATAACGTAGCAGGCTTGTCAGGCGGTGCAATTGGCGGCGCTTTCAGCGATTTCAATATAAGTACAACAACTTTCAAAAATAATACAGCTAACGCCGGCGGAGCTATTTGGTTTACTGAAACAGGCAATATGCTGATTACAAAATCTGTGTTTGAGGGCAATAATTCACTATCCACGACCGAAACTGTAGGCGGAGCCGCCATTCGCTATCAGGGAACCGGTACATTGCAGATAACTGACACAGTTTTCAAAAATAATACCGCAGCAGGTAGCGGAGGCGCTATTTCTAATACAGGTTCTGGCGCTGTAACTATCACGGATTCGTCATTTATCGGGAATAATGCCCCACTTGGTGCAGCTATTATGAACATTGGCGGCACAATGACTATTAATAACGGTGTTTTCAAAGACAACGTAGCAACAGAAGTAGGAATCATCCGCAACTCAAGTGGCGGCACAATCAATCTCAACACGGAAGCCGGAAAATCCATGCTGTTCACAAATAACACCGCCACCGACGGCGGAATTATAAGCTCTCAAAATAATCTCTTTATTAACCTTGAAGAGGGCGGAGCAATGATTTTTGAAAAAAATACTGCCGGCTCCGCAATAGCTGTTGCTGCTGATTCTGCAAATAAGTTTGAAATTAGCGGCGCTACAGGCAGTTTGCTTGAATTTAGCAACAACATATTTATTGGGGGCGCTCTTGATATTAGAAATACAGTATCATTCGAGCTGGATACCATTCGTTTCTCCTCAAACGAAAGTACAAACAAAGGTGCAGCAATAACTAACTCCGGAAACATGACCTTAAACGCTGTTCGCGCTGAATTTATCAATAACACTTCGCAAGATAAAGGCGGTGCGATTTACAATACAGGTACTTTGACCATAAATAATGCTTATTTTAAAGGAAACACTGCAAAACACGACGGTGCTGTTTATAATGACGGAAAAATGGTCATTTCAAATTCAATCTTTGAGTCAAATGTTTCCTTAGTCGAATTTGGCGCTCTCGCTGCAGCAAAGGACACAACGGTTATTAACACAAGCTTCTATAATAATAAAAGTGCAGGTTATTGGGGCGCACTAGCGGGGGTGCGTAGTGGAACTTTGAATATTATTGCTGATGATGGAATCTCCGAATTCAAAGGCAATACCAACGAAACTGAGCAGAATACGGCTTTGCTTCAAAGCACAGGGGTTGCTAATCTGAACGCAGGAAATAGCGGAAAAATCCTCTTTTATGACGGAATTTGGAACGAAGCGACAATAAATATCAACAAAACAGGCATAAAACTAGCTGACGGTTCAACTGACGCGCCAACGGACGGAGAAATCTACATTGGCAACCCTATGGGCATTTTTAACTCTAGCAGCTCTGGCCTTACAGGTACAAACAACCTCTACAACGGCACTTTGACTCTCGGAAAAGAAGAATATTTATCCGATGGTACCCAAAACCTGAACCTCTACGGCGGCACTTTGAACCTGATTAACAACGAAATCGGCACGGTAATCGTCAACGATTTTAGTTCCGCGGCCGGCACAAAACTAAACATCGACGCCAGCATGAAATCAGGTACAAACGGGTATGGGCTATCGGATTCTATAACCGCAAACGGCACTTTCGCCGCGTCGAGCGCAATCACCCTGAACGCAATAAACGTGCTGGCTGACGGCGACGCACAATACCTGAAAATATTCAATAATGCCCCCGCTGATTTTGTAATCAACACCGGCACAACCTATACAAACGGCGGCTTCACCTACACATTTGCCCAAAACGCTGCAGATAAAGGCGTCGTAGAGGTCACAAAAGGCGCCTCAACGGGTACGACAGGCTCTTTGAGCACAATAGGCTTCATAACCGCTGTCCAAAAAGATACCTCAAACCGTACTTTCAGCGCCACAGACGATGTAATAATCAGCGAAGCCCTCGGCCCAATGGCAGGAACCGGCGTCACAATGACGATTTTCGGCAATAAACACAATATTAGTTCTGTTAATAACACAGCAACAAACCAATATCTGATTGTATCTGATAAAAATGTGCTTAACGTCCATTATGTAGGTTCTTTGAACGACGACGGCTCCGTAAAAACGAGCTGGAACGGCTTTGAAAGCAATCTTGCAGGGGCTTTACTTGCCCAACAGAGTGGCACAATAAATATACACAACTCTGTGTTCTCAAATAACAGCGCAACTTCAGGCTCTTCCGGTGCTATGAAAGCCGAAAGTTCATCTTATCTCAATATTTATGATTCAGCGTTCATAAAAAATAGCAGCGTTGCCGGGACGGGCGCAATTGGGTATGAATCAGCTTCCGGCGTTATCTCTGGCACATTATTTGAACAAAATACAGCCAGCACCAACGGCGGTGCAGTAGGCGTATGGAGCGGTTCTGCACTCACTCTGGTAAATTCGGAATTTAAAAACAATTCTACACAATCAGGAGGCTACGGCGGGGCTTTGTATGTCGCTGGCAGCGACGCAATCGTTAAAAATACCGTTTTCACAGGCAACACAGCAGGAAAAGGCGGCGCAATCTATGCCAAGGACTCAAATATAACCATTGACAACACCACATTCCAGGAAAATACCGACTCAAACGGCGGCGCAGCAATCTGGTTTGAATCTACAACAGGCTCCACAGCAAATATCTCAAACTCCAAGTTCATCGCAAACAAAGGAAGCGCTATTTATAACCAAAGCGGCATAATGAACATCTCCACCTCGGAATTCACCGACGCAAAAGACGTTATCAACCTGATTTATAACAAGGGAACCATGAATATCACGGACTCTTTGTTCCAGAACAACTCCTCTACTTCGCACGAAATCATCACAAATGACGTGAATTTGACAATAACCGGCTCAAAATTTGTTAATAACACAACTAAAGCAGGAGTTTTGACAACCTACCATGCAGGAGTCGCTACAATTTATGATTCTACTTTCTCCGGCAACAAAGGCAGTAGTGCCGGAGCGATTTACAATACTGTCGGCGCAACAACAAACATCATCGCCCAAAATCAGAACGTAATCTTTGAAAATAACACCGCAAACGGCATTGCAAACGATATCCTCAACAATAACGGTACAATCAACCTCAACAGCGCCCTCGGAATGAAAATTTCACTTGGCGGAGGCATTAAAGCGTCAAATTCCGACGAAACTAAGAACATAATTAATATTAACAAAACCTCCTCGGGCACAGCCACCGACCCTGTGGAAAATGCACCCACAACCGGCACAATAATTTTCAACAACAACGTTTTAAACCACACAATCAACCTCTATTCCGGCACCCTGAAAGTCGGCTCGGGCTCCTACCTCAATACAAATACCCTGAACCTCAACGGCGGCAACCTTAACCTGGCGAATAATGCAATAGATGATATTGTATTGCAGGATTTCAGCTCGGTCAGCGGCGCAAAACTCAATTTTGACGCAGATTTGACAAACTACGGCTCCGGATACGGAAAATCCGATAATATCACCGTAAACGGCACAGCAACAGGCACGCTGGCGATAAATTCCATAAATATTATCAAAGACGGCGAAGCAGAACACATTACTCTGTTTAACGATTCAAAATCCCCGACTTTGAGCGCCCTGAAAACCTATACAAATGATTATATTTACACATTCTCGGCAAACAAAGCGACTGCAGGGGTTGTGGATATTGAACGCCAGCTGAACCTTGCAGGTGTAGGCGGCTTGCATGAAGCTGTAAAAGATACTACCGCAACCCGCTCTTTCAGCGCTACTGCGGATGTTGTCCTGGATAAAAGCCTCGAGCCTATGGGCGGAACAACCCTCAATATCTTCGGAAATGAAAAGAATTTCGACGGAAACGGCTTCAAAGGCTTTGAAATCGCCGAAGGTCAGGAAGTCAATATCTACAATGCAGGCTCAATCGGCGAAGACGGAACGGTAAAAACCGCTATAACAGGTTTTGGCATGATTGTTGGCGAAGACACAAAAGGCACTTTCATGAATAACGCCGGAACAGCGACGATTACTGATTCTGTTATAGGACAAAACGAAGCAAATTACGGCATGATTTATAATACAGGCAAATTAAGCTTTATTTCCTCGGTTTTGACCGGTGCAAATGTTACAAACTCAAGTATTCTTATCAATGCTAACGGCGGTGTTTTTGATGTTACGGGTGCAAACTTCACAAATAATATACATACTTCAGACGCCGGCGCGGGTATGATTCGCACTGTAAATGGAGGTGCAACAACAAATATTGCAAACACTGAATTTTCCTCCAATACGATTTCGGGGTCTAAAGTTGCCATACTGTCCATAGACAATGCTAATTTGAACCTTGTTTCATCCGCTCTTGACAGCAACCTCTACGCAGACGCTCTGGTCAGAATTGAAAACGGCTCAAAAGTCGTAATCTCGGATTCAACCTTTGAAAATAACTCCTCTACAACTTCAGACAACAGTGAAATTTTAGTAAACGCGTCGAATCTTACAGTCCAAAATACCGAATTCAACTCTGAAAACGCTTCATCTGTCAACAAAACCATCATAATGGCCTACAACGGAAGTGATTTGTCAGTAGAAAAATCGAAATTTAGCGGCTCCGACAACACTCAGGCTATAAACTATTATAACGGCCTTGGAACAAACACGGCCGTGATTTCCGACTCGGAATTCAGCAATTTTTCGGCCAATCTTAATCAAGGCGCTGTTGTTTTTGGCGACAATGCCGGTGAAGCCAGCATTATTAACTCTAAATTTACAAACAACGCAGGCAACCAGGGCGGCGCAATCTGGCACTATAAAAATGCCGGAAAACTCACAATAACAGATTCAACCTTTACAGGCAATAAATCCGCAACCGTGGGTGGTGCGATTTATAACCAGAGCGCCCTCGATATCATCTCAACAGCCGGCAAAGGCACACAATTCAGCGGAAATACAGCAACAAACGGCGGAAATGATATCTACAATTCGTATGATTATTCTGTTTTGACTTTCCTCGGCGACGGCGAAACAAAAATCACCGGCGGAATAGGCGGCACGGGTCAAATAATCAAAAATGAATCCGGAACCCTTTCACTCAAAGGCTCAAACTCCGACTTCACAGGCACAACAGCCATAAACGCAGGCACAATCGTCTTTGATAAAACCGCTGCAACCGATTCCTACCTCGGCGGCGTCACCACAATCAACAACGGCGGCACGCTCGAATACAAACTTTCGGTTGCTGATACGCTCTCGGCGGGGGCTGTTGCAGGTTCGGGCGATTTTCTGAAAACAGGCGCCGCAGACCTTAATATGTCGGGCGATTACAGCGCATTCACCGGACATACAACAATTTCCGACGGAAAAATCGTATTTACTCAGACAAATACAACCGATAAATTCTTCGGCGGCATAACAACCATCATTTCCGGCAAAGAATTAACCTACAAAACCGACACTGCGGGCATTTTGACCACAGTTCTCGACGGCACCGGCATTTTCAGAAAAACCGGCTCCGAAACCCTTACAGTTGCGGGCGACAATACCGGTTTTGAGGGCTCTGTGCTGATTGATGAGGGAAAAATCTTCTTCAATAACGCAAATGCCGACGATAAGTACTTCACAGCCAAAACAACAATCGGCGCAAACGGCGAACTGGAATTCAATATAACCGCAGACACCGCACAAACAGTGAATCTTGACGGTACCGGCACATTTACAAAATCAGGCGCCGCTGTATTTGAACTTTTAGGTCAAAATCAGGTATTTACGGGTACGGTAAATGTCGAAGACGGAACCTTAAAATTCAGTGATGACGCTGGCAAAACGTTCTTTGGCTCCACGGAAATTAACGTTTCCAACGCTGATTCCGCAAAAACATCCATGCTTGACTACACAATCAATGCTGACGCAGCGTTTGATAAAACCGTCAACCTCAACGGAAATGCGGTTTTTGCCCTAAATTCCGCTAACGGCGCACAAATAACCGTCAACAACAGCATAAATACAACAAATTCCAATAATACGGTTTCATTTAACAACGGAACTTTCCTTTTTGCGAATGGTTTTTCGGGCTTTGGGGGAACCGGCAACAAAGCGGAATTTAACAACACAACAATAAAAATGTCCGAATCCCTCGCATCTGTGGGAAGTTCCTCGCTTGCCGCAGAGATTACGGATTCCGTTATCGACCTGAGAAACAGCAATACTGACGCCTCGAACGGCTTTATCGGCGAATTTGAGGCAGGTCAGCTCACTTTGACCGGCGATAATAAATTACATATAGAACTCGACCTGAAAAACAATCAGGATCAGGCTCATCCGACCACTGCCGACCCTGAATCCGATAAACTCGTTGTCGGCGCAGGTTCAAGCGGCGTTATCGACCTTTCAAACGCGGCAGTCGTGGTTGACGGGCTCTGGACTGATAAACATATCGATATTATCACCGGCGCCGGCGCAGGAAACGGCGGAATTACAATAAAAGAGTTCGGCTCCTACCTCAGTGCTACCTCCAGCAATTATATTTACGAACTGACGCTCGATTCTGCAAAAACCGGCGTAAATATTTCAACAGTTGACTACAATAACCCCGAAAGCTTGAAATTCCTCCACAACCATACGGCTGACAACCGCGTATTTACAATGAATACCGACGATTACGTAATCCTTTCCAACCTCAATAACATGGGCAAGGGAAATTTCGTTGTAAACGGCTCCTCAACTGCCCAGACAATCACGGGTAATGGGCTGTGGTCAATGTTTTTGGTCGATTCTGCGGACGGCGAAGCAAGAAACTTTGAACTCAACAATGTAAATATCGCAAACACAACCTACAACTCTAAAGACCCCGACCGCAACGGCTCCGCCCTCCATACAACAGGCGAAAATACCACTGCGGCGGTCAATAACGCTGCTTTCACCTCAAATATTTCCTACAATGGCGGTGCTGTTTATAACGATTCCGGCAAAAAAGACCTCGAAGACGGTACCTACACCGCAGGCAGCGAAAAAATCAAAATCACCGGCACACTTTTTGACTCTAACACCGCAAATCAATCCGGCGGCGCAATTTCCAACGCCGGCACAATGGCGGTTTCCTCCTCTGTCTTTAAAGGCAACTCCTCTGCCCAAACAGCTGGCTCTGGCGGCGGTGCAATCGATAATACCGGTCATCTCGTGCTTTCAGGTTCGATTTTTGGCGTAAATAACAGCGCAAATACCGCTTATGACGGCGGTGCAATCAGAAACAGCGGAACTCTTGCCGTACTGGAATCAACAAAAGACACTTTCACCGGAAACTACGCGGCTCATGACGGCGGCGCAATCCACAACAGCGCACAAATCACCCTTACGGATAGCAATTTCACTTCCAACACAGCCGGAAACCTCGGCGGCGCCCTCTATAACAGCTCAACAGCAGTGATTGACGCAAAATCACAAAACATTTATTTCTCCGGAAATACCGATTCCACGGGCGCAAATGACATTTACAACACCGGTTCGCTTACTTTTAAAGGCGATTATGATACAACAATCACCGGCGGTATTGCCGGCACAGGCACAATAACCAAAACAGGCACGGGAAATCTTGTTTTACAGGGAAATAACGCCTCCAACAGCGGCACAACAACTATCGAGGACGGAAAAATCATCTTCAAAAAGAATTCTGACGCTGATTCCTACTTTAGCGGCCAAACTGTCCTTTCAAAAACCGGCTCAACCTCTGGCACGCTGGAATTCGACCTCGCGGCTGCAATGCGAGCCGAAAACGGCTTGAACCTCGCAGGAAACGGCGATTTTGTTAAAAAAGGCGCCGCTGACCTTACTCTGAAAGGCGAAAATGCAAGCTTTACCGGCGCTGTTTCCATTGAAGAAGGAAAAATCGTATTTGAACAGGACTCTGTAGCTGACAGCTACTTCGGCGGAGTTACAACAATCGGTGAAAATGGCGAATTTGAAGTCAACGGGCTGGTTGACGGCGTTTTGGACGGCACTTTTGCCGGAAACGGAAAATTCACCAAAACAGGAACTTCTACAACCTCCCTTTCAGGGAACACCAGTGCGTTTGCCGGACTGGCAACCATCTCAGCCGGCAAACTTTTCTTTGAAAAAGATGAAGATTCGGACAACTTCTTTAGCGGCAGAACCGTTATCAATCAGGGCGCAAACCTCGAGTTCGGCATCGCTGACGGGCTGAATGAAACAATAAACGGCACAATCGAGGGCACAGCCGGCGCAGAACTGATAAAATCCGGCGCAGGAACGCTCACCCTCACCGGAAACAACTCAAAATTCGCCGGAACTGCACAAATCAACGACGGCAAAGTCCTTTACACCAAAAATGACGTAAATGCGGATAAATATTTCGGCGGAATAACCTCCGTAAACGCAGGCGGCACGCTGGAATTCAATATTGCAAATACTTTTATTGAAACAGTGAACGGAAACATAACCGGAACCGGCGATTTTGTAAAAACAGGCGCCGGTATGGTAAGGCTTGAGGGCAATAACGAGAACTTTACAGGTAATACAACAATTGAATCCGGAACACTCGTCTGGAAAAAATCTGCCGAATCTGACAAATATTTTGCAGGCAATACCGAAATAAAATCCGGCGCTGTGCTTGAATTCTCTAATACAATCGCAAATACCTACACAGGCGCAAACAAAATTACCGGCGACGGCACATTCAAAAAATCCGGCAGCGCTGTTTTGACCCTAAACGGCGTAAATAACGGATTCACCGGCCTGACTGAAATTGAAAACGGCATTTTGAGCTATGTTCAGTCGGATGGCGGCTCATATTTCGGTGGAATTACGCAAATTGACGAAAATGGTACCCTCAACTTTGAAAATACCGCAGAAGAAACAATGAACGGAGTAAAAGGCACTGGTGATTTTAACAAAAACGGCACGGGTACACTGATTCTGGCGGGTGACAATCAGGGCTACACAGGCACTTTGAACCTTAATCAGGGCGAAATCAGCTATGTAAAAACCGATTCTGCACAGAGCTTTGTAAAAGGAGCGGTCAACCTTGCTGAAAACACAGAATTGACCTTTAATCTCACCGAAGACGAAACAATCAGCGGAAATATCATCAGCACGCAGGACGGTTTTGGCACCGTAAATAAAACAGGCACCGGAACCCTCGTTCTGAACGGTGATAACTCTGCTTTCTCCGGCGAAACAATAATTGACGCCGGAAAAATCAAATACGAGAAAAAAGACGTTAATAACGGCGTTTATTTCTCCGGAAATACAACAATCAACGAAAACGGCACCCTTGAATACAATCTCACGGCAAACGAAACGCTCGCGGGCACAATTTCCGGCACCGGAACCTTCCAGAAAACCGGAAACGGCACCCTGAACCTTTCCGGCGCAAATAAGGGATTTGCCGGCGAAACTCAGCTCCAATCCGGCGTAATTAACTATGTCCAGTCAAACGGCGGCTCCTATTTCGGCGGAAATACCGTTATTTCGGCGGGCGCAGTGCTGAATTTTGAAAATACCCAGATTGATAATATAAAAGAGCTTTCCGGCAGCGGCACTCTCAACAAAACAGGCGAAGCAAAACTTAACCTCAACGGCGATAACAGCGCTTTTGACGGAGATTTGAACATAAATGAGGGAATTCTGTCCTTTAATAAAAATACTGCGGACGATAAATTCGTTTCCGGCGAAACAACTATTGCAGACGGCGCAGAACTTGTTTTCAACCTCGCAGGCGCCTCTGAAACCCTTTCTGACGCAAACTTTGGCGGCACAGGCACCTTTACAAAAACGGGCTCGCAAAAACTTACCCTCACAGGCGATAACAGCGGCTTTAAGGGCGAATTTAACATCGCGCAGGGCGCAGTTGATTACAACCAGTCGGCCGGCGGGGCTTACTTCGGCGGTTCTACGAATATCGGCTCTACCGGAATCCTGAATTTCAATAATACAGCAAATGAAACAATCAAAAACCTCTCCGGCAGCGGCTCTTTGAACAAAGAGGGCAGCGGTTCTCTGGCACTTGCCGGTGATAACAAGGATTTCACGGGTGCGCTGGGCATTAACGGCGGAAGCGTTACTTTCAATGACAACGACGGCACTTTCGTATCCTCCGTAATCAACATTCAGGGCTCCGCAGGCGATATTTCAAGCCTCGAATATACCTCCAACAACGATAACAGCTTCACAAATACCGTAAACCTCAACGGAAACGCAAATGTCACGCTCAACGGCAATTCAACCAATACAATAACAATAACAAATCCGGCAAACACCTCGGGCGATAACAATTCTGCGTCGTACAATAACGCAACCTTCGTTTTTGACAATTCGTTTGAAAACTTTGGCACAACCGGTACGGGCAACAAAATCAGCCTTGAAGATTCAACATTCCAGCTCGGCGATAATACTCAAAACTTCGGACACGCGGGGCTCGACGCTTCATTTGAAAATACTGTAATCGATTTACACCAGAATAAGGGCGCTTCCGGCGACGCGGTTTTGAACGAGCTTACTTTCAATGACCTGCAGGTCGGCCCGAATACCTCTTTAAACATTGACCTTGACCTAAAAGGCAATAATGACCAGCACAACCCCACAACAGACAACCCCGAAGCCGATAAAATCACCTACAATTCAGGCTCAGGAACGATTAACATAGGAACAATCAACATCGCAACAAACGGCGAATGGAAAGACGCGGAAATTACTGTAATTGATAAACAGGGCAGCGGTTCCGGCTCCGTAACAATCGGAAATATGCCCGATATAACCGTTGCGACCTCATCTGAATACGAATATGAAATCAAAAAATCTCAAAATGAGGGAAATATAGTAGTTTCCACGACCGACTACAACGCTGACCCCACCGGTCAGGACTTCTCGCTGAAAAAAATGCACAACGCAGGCGGCACAGTCAGCGAAAACAGGCAGTTTATCGTGGATACGGATACCCCGGTCTATAAAGTTCTCTCAGACCTCGGAAATATGGGCAAAGGCGACTTTACTGTCGCCGGTCAGGGCAAAGACCAGAGCACAATCACCGGAAACCACCTCTGGTCGCTGTTTGAAATCGACTCCACAGACGGCGAAGATAGAAACTTCAAGCTCGAAAACGTTGCGATAAAAGACGCAGTTTCGACTTCCGACGGTGCTGCAATTAACCTCAAAGGCGAAAATAGCACAGCAACGGTTACAAATGTTGCATTTGAATCAAATTCTTCCACAAACGGCGGCGCTGTCTCAAATAACGCCGGAACTGCAAATATAACCGGTTCGGATTTCAAATCTAACACCGCAACCGCAAACGGCGGAGCAATAAATAACGTAAACGGCGCACAAACAACCGTCGCAACCTCCACCTTTGAGGGCAACGAATCCGGCGCAAACGGCGGTGCGATTTACAACGAAGCTGCGGATATTGTCATAAAAGATTCATCATTCACCGGAAACAGCGCCCAGAACGGCGGTGCAATCTACAATAAAGACGGAAATGTAACCCTGAGCGCAAATACTTCTGACATCAATTTCTCCCAGAACACCTCTGCTTCCGGCGCAAACGATATTTATATGGAGGGCTCCTCCGTTCTTACCGTAAACGGCATTAAAAACACTAACATAACCGGCGGAATAGCAGGAGAAGGCTCCATTGTAAAAGAAGAAACAGGCACATTGAACCTTTCCGGTAACAATTCCGGCTTTAACGGCTCAATGACAATCAACGGCGGCACAGTTTCCTTTAACAAAGGCTCTGCAAACGATTCCTACATCAGCGGAAACACCGCAATCAACGCTGACGGCAAATTGAGCTACAATCTCGCTGTTGACGAAACCCTCACAGGCGGAACAATCTCCGGCACCGGCACATTTGAAAAAACCGGAAACGCAAACCTCACAATAAACGGCGATAACAGCGGATTCACCGGAACAACAAACATCGAAGACGGAAAAATCATATTTGATAAGCAAACCGCAAACGATATCTACCTTGGCGGCACAACAAATATCAAAAAAGACGGCGCGCTCGACTTTGTACTCGGCGTAGATGAAACAATCAACGGAAACATAACCGGCGAAGGCACTTTCACAAAATACGGCACGGATACCACCCTCACGCTCAACGGCGACAATTCCGGATTCAGCGGAAATATGGTTGTTGAAGAGGGCACACTCCAGTATGAGAAAAACTCCGATTCCGATAAATATTTCTCCGGCTCAACAACGATAAAAGACGGCGCAGCCCTTGATTATACCCTTAATGTTGATGACACGCTCGCAGGCGGAATTTCCGGCGGTTCAGGCGCAGTATTTAACAAAAACGGTGACGCAACTCTCACCTTGAGCGGAAATAATTCCTCCTTTGCCGGCACAGCAAACCTGAACGCCGGAACAACAATTTTTGACAAAAACACCGAATCCGATATCTACTTCGGCGGTACAACCATGCTCAACAAAGGCGCAGAACTGGTATTTGACCTTGATTTGAGCGAAAAAATCAACGGAGCGCTTACAGGCGACGGCAGCTTCACCAAAAAAGGCGAGGGCACGCTTGTTATGACAGGCGACAACTCCCTATTTACGGGTGAAACAACAGTGGAAAACGGCGGAATCCTCTTCAAAAAAGAATCTGAAAACGATAAATTCTTCGCCGGAACAGTAAATCTCGTCAAAGACGAAATAAACAACCAGAACGGCATGCTTGAATTCAATCTTGCAGCAAACGAAACAATTTCAGGGCAAATTACTGGAAACGGCACCTTCATAAAATCCGGCGAAGCTGATTTGACCCTCACGGGCGACAATAGCGCATTCTCCGGCACCACTTCCATAAACGAAGGCAAACTCGTTTATATAAATGCCGCTGATACCGATAGTTATTTCAGCGGAAACACAATCATCGGCAAAGACGCTTCAATGGAATACCGCGCGGACGCTGACGGCGCTGTTTCCGGAATTTCCGGCACCGGCACATTTGAAAAAACCGGAAACGCCGAACTTGCTCTGAGTGGTTCAAACTCCGGCTTTACCGGCTCCGCAAATATCAGCTCGGGAACCCTTTCCTATACCCAAACCGACGACAGCTCCTATTTTGGCGGCTCAACTGCAATTGCAAAAGACGCTGTTTTGAACTTTGAAAACAGTGTTAAAACCGAAACAGTAAAAGGTTTAACCGGTGAGGGCACAATTAACAAATCCGGCACCGAAACCCTCAAGCTCGACGGCTCAAGCTCTGAATTTAAAGGCACTCTGAATATCAACGAGGGCACTTTGAGCTTTGAAAAACTCTTCAACACTGATAAATTCATTCAGGGCACCACAAATATCGCTTCTGACGGCACACTCGAGCTCAATCTCGGACGTGACATGACGCTTTCTTCAAAAATCGAGGGAACCGGCACAATTAAAAAATCAGGAAATGCCGATTTGCTCGTTGCTGGCGATTATTCAACGTTTAAAGGGGATTTGAACCTCTTTGCGGGAAGCATTACCCTCCAAAAAGATGCAAAATTCTTTGATGTTCAAAATTCAACCCTCGGCGCAAACACATTTATCGACCTGAGAAACACTTCCATGGACAGCATAAGCCTCGGTAATGTTAATTTGACCGGAAAAATGAATGTCGGGCTGGATGTTGATTTGGCAGCCCAAAAAGGCGACTTTATCGGGGCTGATTCCGTGAGCGGAAGCGGTTCAATCGTCATCAAATACATAAACCTTTTGACTGATTTGAACAAAGCGAATATTTCTATCAACATCTTTGACACTGATAGCGGCCTTTCTGAAAAAGTTTCGCTGGATGAGGCATTGAAACAGATTGAAGGCCCGATTTATACTTACACAATCGGATATAACCCGCAAACAGGTGCTCTGGTGCTTGGTTCTTCCGGCGCAGGTTCGTTTAACCCCGCAATCCTTGCTGCTCCTGTTGCTGCACAGACAGGCGGCTACTTAACGCAACTCAATTCCTACGTTGACGCTTTTGCGAATATGGACATGATGATGCTCATGACTTCTGCACAAAGACGCGCAATACACCTGCAAAACAGATACGCAGCAGCTGATTCCAACATGGTGTTCACTCCTACAATGTTCCCGGAACAGAATTCCGGCGCATGGTTCCGCCCGTCAACCTCTTTTGAGCGTGTACCGCTTAAAAACGGCCCCTCGGTCAATAACGTAATGTACAGCTCACTTTTCGGCGTTGATAGCGAGTTAAAACAGCTAAAACATGGCTTTGACGCAGTATTCACGGGCTATGTGGGTTATACCGGCTCTCACCAGACATATGACGGCGTCAGCATTTATCAAAATGGCGGCCTAATCGGCGGAACAGCAGTATTCTATAAAAATAACTTCTTCGGCGGAATTACAGCTAATGTCGGCGCAATGCAGGGCGAAGCCTCCACTATGTTCGGCCGCGATGAAATTAACCTGCTCACGGCCGGTGCAGCTATAAAAACAGGCTACAACTGGGAACTATTCAACGGAAAATTCATTGTCCAGCCGAACGTTCTTGCTGCATATACATTCGTAAACACATTCGATTACACAACAAAAGCCGGCGTAAGAATCAAATCAGACCCGCTTAACGCAATCACCGCAGCACCGGGTGTAAAATTCATCGGAAACCTTAAAAACGGCTGGCAGCCTTATTTGAGCGTAAGCGTAGTGATGAACTTCCTCGACGAAACGGAATTTAGCGCAAATGAAGTAACGCTTCCGGAAATGTCCATAAAACCGTATGTTCTATACGGAGTAGGCGTACAAAAACGTTGGGGCGAGAGATTTACGGGCTTTATCCAGACGATGTTCCGCTCAGGCGGCAGAAACGGCGTTGGTTTCAACCTCGGGTTGCGCTGGAGTTTTTAAGGCTGACGGATATCATATTCACCTGCTTGACCTAACCTGATATGGTCAAAAATAAAGGACATGCCGATTTTTTTACATTTCTTAAAATATTAAAAAACCATGGAAACATGCGTTCTCACATGGTTTAAGCCATGCAAGACCATGAAAAGCATGTCATGGTCTGATTTTTACCCGAATCATGGGGCTCAAATCTTTTAGCAGCAATTAATTCCGGTTTCGCAATATATCGTAACATTTCAACATGATTGGCTTGTAATAAACATGGTTAATTATATAATAGATAACAAGGAGCGCCGGCAGGCGCACATAACAAGGGTTAGCGCGATGAGTATTGTCAAGAAAGCGCCCCTTTACGAACCTTATGGGGATGGCGTCAGGGAGCCGCCGTAAAATATTAACAAACCGGAAACCGGTAAGTTTTGGGAGGAAAAACGTGCTCAGAAGCAGAGATATGGGAAGATCAATAGCCGTAAGAAGATGGACGAACACGGCTTTGGAATGTTATAAAAGAGGATGTGTGTGCGAGGGATGTTTTTACACTGATTTCTTTAACGGCACATCTCAAAAATGCCAGATGAAAGCTTCAGTTCTTGAATTGGTAAGGGTTTTGGGCAAACCCGATGTTGAAGTTCCGCAGGTACTAGCCGAGTAATTTTTGACACATTTTTATTTACGGGTGAAAATGGGATTATGACTGAATCCAGAAAAAATTTTATCGGGATAATGTTCACCTGTTGCAATGTGTATGCCAGAATCTACAAAAATAAAGAGGGAACGGCATATGTCGGCAGATGTCCGAGGTGCATGCGCCCTGTTCGTATAAAAATCGGCGAAGGCGGCGTTGAGGCGCGGTTTTTTAAGGCTCAGTAAGATTTTTCGGGCGGTTTGGCTTAAAAAGCATATATGATTTATTTTTCTAGCTCGATTCGTTTCACTCATAGGCGTCGAAAAATAAATCATATATGCTTTTTAAACTAAATACTTTTCCGCTTGCGGGAGAAATCGGCATGAGCGGGCGAACCGCACCGCAGCCGGGCAAAATTTCGCAAAAAAGCGTTAAACAGCCGCCTTAGCAGCCTCCTTTTTGCGTTTTCTTCTGCGCATAAGGTCAACAAACGCCTCAAGACGCGTGATATAACCGGCACGTCCGGTCTGCTCGTCCATAATAAGCGGCAAAATCGGAATATCCACATCCTCACGCATTGCAGGAAAGATATTTTGCGACATAATCTCTGGCATACAGGTGAACGGACTTATGTGGATGATTCCGTCGATTCCGCGTTCATTTGCGTATGCAACATCACTGATACACTCCAGAGCGTCGCCGCCGATATCCCTTGCAAGGTAGGGTTTTGCAAGCCTGAAAGCTCTTTCGAGGTGAGTTTCGCCTTTTTTGAAGATTTTCGGGATAATCGCGTCTTTTAAAAAGCTGGAAACCGTCAATGTGCGCCTTACCTGAACGCCCATCCTCGCAAGCTCGCGGGCAATGTTCTGGTTTGAAAAATTGTCCTGCACAAGATAGATTTCGCCGGTCAAATCAACATAAACAACATCGCGTTTCGGGTCGATTTCGACTTTTTTAATTAACGCGGTTGCTTCTTTTTCAGCTTTTTTGAGCTCTTTGCTGTTGTTTGCGTCGTAAATAAGCTTAACGCCCTTGTTAAAGGCTTTTTCCGCCTCTCCGGGGGTGATTTCTCTTGCTGCATAGTATGCAAGAAGATTTTCGAGCCTGTCAAGCGAAAATACCTTTTTAATTGCGCTTGCAATGGATTTTATGACGAGAATCGGGTTTTTGCAGCCGCTTATTTCGGACATGAATTTGTACATGCCCTTAAAACCGTCGTACAGCTGGAGCTCAACGTATTTTGCGTCATAACCCAAATCTTTTAGGACATTTTGAATGCTGTTTCCGTATTCTCCAAGACGGCAGATTCCGGGCGACGAAATCATTGCTACATAATCAGCTCCGCCCTCAATTGCCTCGATAAAATTGCCTAAAATGAGCTTGTAAGGAAGACAAATCGACTCGGGGCTGTGTTTTGTACCCAGAGAGAGGGTTTTTTTGTTCGTATAAGGCGGTACATAAGGCTCAACGCCCAGTCTTTTCAAAGCTGTCGCCCATACGACGTAAATCGTTCCCATGTGGGGAAATGCTACTTTTATCTTCTTTTTTTCACTCATTTTTTCTTCCTCATCCCTCGGGGGTAATTTTTTAACACCATTATAGCCTAAACAAATTTTCTACATTACAATTGTTCGGGATAATTTTGTTTACAAAGCGGAAAATCTGCAAATTTCGCGGTTTTCAACGGTTTTAAGGCTGCAAAAAAAGCCCGTTGTATAAAAATGTTTATAAAATTTAATA
>OGOU01000437.1_pt1 | contig 37522 bp, 41 predicted proteins | sample 1552721 | NCBI WGS metagenome assembly OGOU01 (sample SAMEA2580176, study PRJEB22360) | human gut metagenome | biome: human gut; feature: human-associated habitat; material: faeces | place: Denmark | collected 2008/2010
TTAAATTATTTAGGCAGTTATATGTTGGATTCTCGGATTTTGATACATGTTTTTTCTGAAACAAAATAGTGAAATTCATATAGAGAGCACCATTAGGGGGTGCTCTTCTGATACACGGTGTCCAATTCGGACACCTTTTTATATGCCAATTTTCATACAGCGTGCACAGCACCAGCATTTACATACTTTAGGCATGGATTCACTGTATGTAAGCGTTAGCACCTCCTTTCGTCACGGTAGCAATCGGCTGTCGTGTATGGCGCTGGCAGGACTGTATTTTAGTAAATATCAAAAACGAAATGAATGAGAGGTGGTGAGGCTTGGCAAGAGCGAGAGATCCGAACCGAAATAAAGCTTTTGAAATATATAAAAAATATGGCGGAAAGATTGATTTGGTTGAGGTTGCAAGTCAACTGAATATTTCGCCTGGAACAATTCGAGGATGGAAATCAAAGGATTCCTGGGATACACAATTGAATGGAACGCTCCGTAAAAATACGGAACGCTCCAAAAGAAGAAAAGGTGGTCAGCCGGGAAACAAAAATGCAAAAGGTCATGGTGGCAACGGGCCACCGGGAAATAAGAACGCAGTTAAGACAGGAGAGTTTGAAGCTCTCTTTTTTGATACCTTGGATGTAGATGAACAGAAGCTGATTCAGACAGTACAGCCGGATAAGGAACAGCTACTCCTGCAGGAGATACAACTTCTGACAGTACGTGAAAGACGGATGTTGAAGCGCGTTGATCAGCTGCGACAGATGGAAGAACAGAAACTTGGAGCTGGTTCTGATGGAGAACATGTTCCTTCGGGAATGTCCGTAACAGAATTTAGTTCCGGTATAGAAAAAGGCAAGCCTACTGAACTGAAGAAGTACGAAGGAATTCTTGGACAGATTCAGTCCATTGAAGATGCGCTGACCAGAGTCCAGGCGAGAAAGCAGAAAGCAATTGAGACACTTCACAAGTTTGGATATGATGATGCGAAACTTGAGCTTGCAACTATGCAGCTTGAATTTGCAATGCTGAAACAGGATAACGTTGAGGAGAATACCACAGATGATGGATTTCTGGATGCAATGAACGCGGCTGCACAAAAGGTTTGGAGTGATGAGAATGTATAGCAAGATCATAGCTCTGAAAGACAAGCTGCAGAAGCTGAAAGAGAATCGTAAGAACCGGCAATCTGATCAGACATTTCATTTTTCTCCGTTTTCCAAAAAGCAGAAGCAGGTTCTAACCTGGTGGTGCAGAGGATCACCAGTACACGATAAGACTGGAATCATAGCTGATGGAGCTATCCGATCAGGAAAGACCATCAGTATGTCACTATCTTTTGTGATGTGGGCTATGAGTTCATTTTCAGGTCAGAACTTTGCTATGTGTGGAAAGACCATTGGTTCTTTCAGGCGAAATGTTCTTTTTTGGCTGAAACTAATGCTTCGGTCCAGAGGATATTCCATCACGGACCATAGAGCGGACAATCTTCTGACTATTCGCAAAGACGGGAGAGAGAATTACTTTTACATTTTTGGTGGCAAGGATGAACGATCACAGGACCTGATTCAGGGTATTACACTGGCAGGTGTGTTCTTCGATGAGGTTGCCCTGATGCCAGAATCCTTTGTCAATCAGGCTACTGGTCGATGCTCTGTGAAAGGCTCCAAGTTCTGGTTTAACTGCAATCCGGACGGACCTTATCACTGGTTCAATGTCAACTGGATTGATAAAGCCGCTGAAAAGAACATTCTGTATCTGCACTTCACAATGGACGATAACCTGTCACTGGATGAAGAAATCAAAGCCAGATACCGAAGCATGTACGTTGGAGTATTCTTTCAGCGCTACATTCTTGGCTTATGGAAGGCGGCAGAAGGTATCATTTATGATATGTTCGATGAGAACAAACATGTTCAGGATATTAAAGATTTCTTCCAGTTACTGGTTAATGGCAACCGTTATGTATCCTGTGACTATGGTACGCAAAATGCAACTGTATTCTTGTTGTGGAACAAAGGCATAAACGGAAAGTGGTACTGTATCAGAGAGTACTACTATTCAGGCAGAGATAAAGGCAAACAAAAGACAGATTCAGAATATGCAGACGACTTGAAGGAGTGGCTTGACGGAACGAAGATCAGAGCAATCATCGTGGATCCATCAGCTGCTTCTTTTATTGCAGAACTCCGGAAGCGAGGATATAAAGTCCTGAAAGCTAACAATGATGTGCTTGACGGAATACGGCTGGTTGGGATGCTGCTGAATCTAGGAATGCTGGTTTTTTCCTCATCATGCGTGGAAACGATCAAAGAGTTTACCTCTTATATCTGGGATGAGAAAGCCATGGAACGAGGCGAAGATAAGCCAGTTAAACAGCATGATCACAGTATGGACGCTGTGAGATACTTCGTAAGTACGATATTAGGCCATAAGTTGGCAAGAATGAAAGAAGTCAGGGGGTGATTGAGATGTATACATTTACGATTCCAAGAGATGAGTTCGATGAGCTGAAGCCGAATAAGCAGATGCTGAGATCTTTGATTAGTAATCATATCAGCAGAGTGGCACACTTGAAAAGGAATATGGCTTACTATAAGGGCAAACATGATATTCTGGACGATAAGAACCGAGAAAACAGGCTGGTCTGTAACCATGCAAAAGATATCTCTGATACTGCCAGTAGCTACTTTATCGGCAATCCGGTGTCGTACAAATCCGAAAATGATATCACAGATCTGACAGATGCATTTGAGGTTGCCGGAGCTGATGAAGTTGATGGAGATAATGGTCTTGAGCTTTCTATCTATGGGCTTGCTTATGAGTACATCTATACAAAAGAAGACGAGACATATCTGAACATGAAGAACATCTCCGCAGAGAATACCTTCATGGTCAAAGACGACAGTATTGAGGAAAACGAACTCTTTGCTGTCTATTATTATGTCAAAAAAGATGATGCGAAGGTAAGACCAGAACATTTTATGGCAACAGTAGTGACGCAGAATTATAAGTTTGAATTGGACATCATTAATGATAAAACCATTCGACAGGACACCACAGAAGAGCCAGTGCCTCATTACATGGGCGAGATACCAATCATTGAGTACCTGAACAATAAGCTTGGAATTGGTGACTTTGAGCTGCAGATACCACTGATTGACGCATACAACGCACTGATGAGCGATCGAGTTACCGATAAGGAACAGTTTATTGATGCGATTCTGGCTATATACGGCACGCTGATTGCTGATGATGAAGTGGAAGATGAGAATGGTGAAAAGAAAGATGGTATGGAAGTTGCCATGAGGCAGCTGAAAAAACGCAAAGTCTTGGAAGTGCCAGATGGTGCCAAGGCTGAGTACCTGACAAGGACTTTTGATGAATCCGGTGTGGAGATCCTGAAAAAGGCCATTGAACAGGACATTCACAAGTTTTCTCATATTCCTTGTATGTCAGACGAAGCTTTTGGTGGAAATGTATCTGGCGTGGCTATGGAGTTTAAGTTGCTTGGTATGGAGAATATCACTAAGATCAAGACCAGGTACTATCGAAAAGGACTGAGAAAAAGAATTCGTATATTCTGCAATTTCCTCGCCATGAGAGGTAAACATGTGGATTCTACAGGAATCACCATGACATTCACCAGAGCACTTCCAAAGAATCTTCTGGAGATTTCACAGATGGTATCGAATCTGAAAGGCATCGTCAGCCAGAAGACACTGCTTGCTCAGATTCCATTCGTGGAGAATGTTGATGATGAGCTGGCAGCAGTCAAAAAGGAATCCGAAGAGAATCTGAAACAACAGCAGGAAATGTTTGGGTTACAGAAAAACGATCCTCCGGAAGAAGATAACTCGGACGATTCTCAGCAGAAAGCAGAAGAGAAAAAGATAGATGAGTGATAGCGATTATTGGAGAAAACGATTGGCATGGGACATGTATGAGCAGATGGAGGATGCAGAAGCAACTGCAGATCTGGTTGCAAGAGTATACAGATCAGCATCTTCTCAGATTGTATTTGCCGCACAGGACATATTCGAAAAGTATATGACAAAGCACAAACTGTCCCAGACAGAAGCATGGAATCTGCTGAACCGTATGCAGGATAATGATTCTATTGAGATGCTGCTTCTGGAACTGAAAAATAAGAATTCAGGAGAGAATAAGCAGGAACTGATAAAAGAACTGGAAGCTCCGGCATACAGAGTTCGGATTGAACGCCTTCAGGATCTTCTGCAGCAGGTAGATGCAGTTATGAAAAATGTATATCAGCAGGAACAGCAGTTTGATACAAGTTTTTTTGAACAGCTTGCGGAAAATGCTTATTACAAAACGATATACAATACACAATGCAGAACGGGCTTGGGATTCAGCTTTTCACATGTAGACCAGAAACAGGTTGACCGAGCATTGCGGATGAATTGGTCAGGGAAACATTATTCGAACAGAATCTGGAAGAATACGGATGATCTTGCAAAAACGGTCAAAGATGAATTGCTGGTGAGTCTTCTGACTGGCAGGACAGACCGTGAAACGGCAGCAGTCATCACAGAGAAGTTTGGCGGTGGAGCAATCAAGGCAAGACGACTGATCAGGACGGAAAGCTGTTTCCTTTCTGGAGAACTGACAGCTCAGGCTTATGAAGAGTGTGACATACAGAAATACCGGTATGTTGCTACGTTGGACTTGCGAACCAGTAAGATATGCCGTGAGCTGGATGGAAAGACGTTTCTGGTATCGCAAAGGCAGGCAGGAAAGAACTATCCGCCGATGCATCCGTGGTGTCGATCTACCACAATCAGTGTGATTGATGATGAAACACTGTCCAAAATGACACGTGCTGCATACAATCCGGAAACTGGACGTACTGAGAGAGTCCCTGCAAATATGACATATAAAGAGTGGTATGAGAAGTATGTCAAAGGTAATCCGGATGCCGAAGTCCAAGAGAAAGCGGTTAAAAATGCATCAGTTGACTGGAAACAATATGATCAGTACAGAGAATCTCGACAGTCAAAGTTTTCAGAGCGTTTCACTGAATTAAACAATGGTCAAAAAGATACCATTACAGCCAGAAGACTTATGAACAACCTCAACAAAACAGAAGTTGGAAAAGAAACTGTATCATATATTTCTGAACATCCAGAATTGAATATAAATATGTGCTATAAAGTAGATGCACCTGAAGATGTTCTGGGATTACAGGACGGGAATGATATTTATATTTATGCGAGTAGAACAGCTACAGTACAAAAAACAGCTGAGACTATTGTACATGAAGTTACACATCACAGATATGACATTGGCGGAAATCAGTGGTCTGAATGTGTATGCAGGGCACAGGAAATAAAGCACCGAAAAGGTGTTGATAAATTGACCGGAGAAGAGTTGCGTGATATAATTAAATCAGTTAAGAAAGACTATCCAGATTATAAATGGAGGTAGTATCATGAACAAGGCTGAGGAACTGTTTCAGAGAATTAAAAAAATGCGAAATGGCGAGGAAGTTATCTGCAGTCATTGTAAAAAAGGAATAATGCTTCCTATAGGTGATTGCAAAACAACAAAATGCTTTTATTGTAATAATTGTGGAACAAGATTAAACATGGACTAATACCACCAGTCAGAAATGGCCGGTGGTATTTTTATACTCATTTTTAAATCTTAAGAAAGAGAGGACATGAAACATGAAATTTGAAGAAGCATTAAAAGCAATGAAATGTGGAAGTAAAGTCAAATTACCATCATGGGGAGGGTACTGGTGCTGGAATCCAGAGAAAGAAGCAATCATCATGCACACCAAAGATGGACAGGAATTGGATATTCGTGAGACACAGAATGTTGAATATACTTTACAGAATATTCTTTCTGATGAATGGACTCTTGCGGATAAAACTAATTGCCCTCAGCTTGGAGGAGAAGCAACATTTTCCTTCGGAGAAGCGATCAAATATCTAAAAAGAGGGATGAAAGTTGCGCGTAAAGGCTGGAATGGCAAGAAACAGTATATTCAGCTTGCGACCGGCATTTCTTACAAGACAGCGAATGGCGAAGTTGTGAATTGTGAACATGATGCAATCGGCAACAAAGCAGTGGCTTTTGTGGGAACTTCCGGTGTACAGATGGGATGGCTTGCATCCCAGGCAGACATGCTTGCAGAAGACTGGATTTTTGCGGAGGAATAACAACATGGAGAATGAAGAATTTCTGAGATTATGTAAAGCAAAAGTTGCAGAGTATACCAATAGTCACATGGATGTTACAGATCGGCAGCAGGTGACTGTACATGATGCGTATGTGGTATGGAGCTGTAAGACCTTGCAGAATAACAAGGCGCTGCTTAGCACTACGGTACCAGATGGCATGTACTATGAGCTGACATATAACGGTGATAAGAATGAACTGTATATGGATGCCTATAAGAAGTTTGAAAACAGATGCTTCAAATTGTAATTTGCGCCGGCGCAATGGAGGGAGGTGAGAACGGTGAAGATGAGATGCATTAAACGCTACAGTGATGTCAAATTAAAAAAAATCATTGAAGTAGACACTATTTTTGATGTAGATGAAGAAAGAGCGAACCATCTGGTGAATGAGAAAGTTGCAGAGATTGTAAATGAGACTGAAAAGACAGCGGAAAAGGCAACAGGTAAAGGGAAGGAATAGGTGATCCGATTATCTCCCTGTGAGGCGTGGGGTGAAGCGTCTTATTTTTATGTCCGGAATGACGTGAAACTATAAGATCTGAGACGAATGGCCCGGGCGCGAAAGTGAATAGGCTGGGCGGAAAGGATAAGAAATGAAAAACAAAGTATTCAAAGCTTTTTGCAAAGTTCCGATGAATTTACAGTTATTTGCTGAAGGAGACGGTGCTGGGACCGGCGATGAGGGCGGTAATGGCGGCGGAGCTGGTGGAGCAGGAGAGGAAGGCAATGAGCCACAGTCTTTTGACGATTTTCTGAAAACAGGAGGCAATCAGGCTGAATTTGATCGGAGAGTACAGAAGGCAGTCAATACGGCAGTTACCAATGCACAGGAAAAGTGGCAGGCACTGACGGATGATAAGCTCTCTGAGGCTGAGAAGCTTGCAAAAATGACTAAAGAAGAGAAAGCACAGTATATGCAGCAGAAGAAAGAAAAAGAACTTTCTGAAAGAGAAGCTGCGATTACTCGAAAAGAACTGATGGCGGAGGCAAGAAACACGCTTGCCGGTGATGACCTTCCACAGGAACTTGCTGAGGTTCTGAACTACACAGATGCCGATGCCTGCAAAAAGTCCATGGAGACTGTGAAAGCAGCATTCCAGAAAGCTGTTGAGGCAGCAGTGGAAGAAAAGCTGAAAGGTGGAAAACCGCCGAAGAAAGCAACGGAAACAGATGAACAGAAGACCCAGCAGCAGAAAGTATATAACGCAATGATGGGACAATTTTAAAGGAGTGAAAAAATATGCCAATTAATACTTTAGCAACAGCTACATTATTTCAGAACACACTGGATCAGATCGCAGTGCAAGAGGCAACTACAGGCTGGATGGATACCAATGCCGGACAGGTGATCTATAACGGTGGCGCAGAGGTTAAAATCCCTAAGATTAATATACAGGGAATGGGAAACTATGACCGTGATAACGGCTACCAGCAGGGATCCGTTACGCTGGAATACGAAACTAAGAAAATGACACAGGACAGAGGCCGTCTCTTCCAGCTGGATCCGATTGATGTCAACGAAAACAACTTTGTAACTACAGCGGCAGCAGCTATGGGAGAATTTCAGCGAACACAGGTTGTGCCAGAAATTGATGCATACCGTATCAGTAAACTGGCAACCGAGACCATTACGGCTAATAAAGCAGGTATGGTAGCACGTGGATATACACCGGGCGCAACAGGAACCTCTGCGCTGCGTAAGCTGAAAGAAGCTATTAAAGCAGTACGAGAGGGATATAACGGTGCACTGGTGTGTCAGGCAACACCTGATTTTATCATGGAACTTGAACTGGAACTTGCAGGAAAAATCACGGCAGCTACATTTTCTAAAGGCGGCATTCAGACACAGGTACCGTCTGTGGATGGTGTACCGATCATTTCCACACCGTCTAACCGTATGTACACAGTGATTAAGATCAATGATGGAAAAACACCCGGACAGGAAAAAGGTGGATATGAGAAAGGAACGACTGCAAAGAGCCTAAACTTCTTTGTATGCCCGGTTACAACACCGATTGCAGTGACTAAACAGGATATCATGCGTATCTTTGATCCGAACATCAACCAGAAACTGAATGCATGGCAGATGGATTACAGACGTTTCCATGATCTCTGGGTATTGGAGAATAAACTGGATTCTGTTTTCCTGAATATCAAGGAGGCAGAATGATGAGATTAATTCGAGCTAATATCGAAATAGACGTAGAAAATGCAGCAACAGCAGAAAAACTTATGAAGAGTGGTTTTGAGCCGTTGGAAGGAGTAACGAAAGTTGCTCCTTCTGATTCTGACAAGACTAAAAAGAATCTGGATGAAATGACTGTTGAAGAGCTGAAAGCTATTGCAAAGGAGAAAGGTCTGTCAGGAGTATCAGCTCTTGCTAAGAAAGATCTTCTTGAAATCCTGAAAGAGTGATCACATGGCAAAAGAAAGAGACATTGAGAAAATCATAACCTTAACAGGAGAAAAGGACGAAGATCTGATTGAACTTTTACTAGATGATGCGGAAGAATTTGTCAAATCTTACACAGGCAGAAAAAACATTGTAACCGGTCTGGAAAAGGCGGTCAGAGATCTTGCTGTGATCGCACTGAACCGGATGGGAACAGAGGGAGAAAAAGCGAGAAGTGAGGGTGGAGAGAATTATACCTTTGATGACGCTCCCAAACAAATCTACGACACTATGAACAGATTTCGCCTTGCGCGAGTGGGAGGTAAGGCTTTTGAGGCTTCGAAGAAGTAGGATTGAAACGTATTATCACAAAAAGCGTATAGTTGAAAAGGATAGAGAGGGCAGTACCAGAGAATCATATGGTACTGCTTCTTCTGTAGAGGGGGAATCCTGGCCGGCATCCGGTAAGGTACAGGTGCAACAGTATGGAGAACGTCTGAATTATATCCGCAATGTGCGGATATCTGGAAAGTACGAAGTGAAACCAGATGAAAAGGGAAGAATGCATTATATTCTTGAGAATGGCACAGACATTCAGGAATCAGATGGAATATGTCTCTTTGCTGGAAAAGATGAAAAACCGGATTACAGGATCATCTCCATCAAGCCATACAGGATATTGAGTTTAGAGGTAGAAAAGATATGAGTGTGAGCGGTACAGATGATGTTGACAGGACATTGAAAAAACTATCAGAACTGGATATGAAACAGGCTGTAGCCGATGCGATTCAGACTGTCCGCGCGGCGGCTGTTTTGAACTGTCCCGTAGATACTGGAGAATTGCGGCAGAGCATATATGCAGACGTTGAGGGGGATGCCAATAGGGCTGTTGGAACCTGCTGGACAAACAGAGCATATGCACCATATGTAGAATTTGGTACTGGTCCGAAAGGACAGGCGAATCATGCTGGAATATCCCCGGAAGTCACACCGGTTTATACGCAGGTTCCGTGGTGGATCCATGAAAGTCAGGTTGACCGCAGAACGGCAGAAAAATATCGGTGGTTTTACATTAATACTCCACAGGGAAGATTCTACCAGTGTACGGGACAGCCGGCGCATCCGTTTCTGTACCCGGCACTTCATGATAACGAAGACAAGATTTTGAAAAATATGAAAGCAAGCTTTCAGGCAGACATAGGAAAGGAATCGAAATGAAAAACATAAAAGATCAGGTGTATAAAGCTCTGTGCAGTGTCACAGATAATGTGTCAGATGCTTATCCGCGCTCATGGGCGGAAGATATAACAATTCAGTATACAGAGGAACAGAATAGTGTGTATGAGCACAGTTCCCATGGTGAGTTTGTCGGAGAAGATAAATCACTTGTCCGGTACAGAATTGACATATGGCATCGTGACAGCACATCGGCAGCAGCTATGGCTGTAGACGAAGCAATGAAGGAAACAGGACTGAAAAGGATTGAATGTCAGGATGTTCCAGATCCTTCAGGAATGAAACATAAACAGATGAGATACGAAGGAATTATTGACATGGATTCCGACGAAGTATATTGGAGATAGGAGGAATATAGGATGTTAGCAAATGGTGCAACACTGGGATATAAGAAAAAAACTGGCTCACCTAGTACATACACAGATCTTCCGGGATTAAAAGAAATCCCTGAAATGGGTATTGAGGGAGAAAAAGTAGAAAATTCTGGACTTACAGATCCGCATAAGATGTATGAAATGGGTGTGGGTGATCTGCCGGATATGGTGTACAAATTTAAGTATGACAATACAAAAGCGGACAGTCCATATCGAGTTATGAGGGCAGCTGCAGAAAGTGGAGAAGTCTTATCATTCCAGGACAAGTTAAAGGATGGCAGTGTCACGGAATTTGATGCACAGGTATCGGTAAAGCGTACAGGTGGCAGTCTGAACGGTGTTATTGAATTTGAGTTGACCATGATGGTTCAGTCAGAACTTAAGTATACGGATCCGGCATAAAAAGGTAGAGAGGAGAATATGACATGAGTGACATCGGTGGATTAGATACTGTGGAAGAAACAGCAGAAGAAAAAGTTGTGGAGATGACTGAGAAAAAGGAACGTAAGCCTTTCCATTGCTGGACGGTAAACAAAAGGGATTACCGTCTGAAACTGAAAGCATCTACAATTGGTAAGCTGGAAAACAAATATCGTCAGAATATCCTGAATATGCTGGATGATATTCCACCACTTTCTGTGATGCTTACGATCATTCAGGCTGCAATGGAACCATGGGAGCATGGAATGAGTTATACAAAGATTCAGAACCTGTATGATTACTGGGCTGATAAAGAGGGCGGCAACCAGACAGATTTGTATTCAAAGGTAATTATCCCTACACTTGCGGTATCCGGTTTTTTTACGCAGGAGCAGGCGGATGTTCTGGTGGAAGAGATGCAGAACGTCTAACGGATTTTGTGAGTGAACTGTACACGGAAGCGCTTGACCTGGGGATTTCCATAGAAACATTCTGGAACTCCTCACTTGCGGAGATCATTGATCTGATAGAAAGTGCATACCGTGTACAGCTGAAAAGAAGAAAACAGCGAATAGAGGATAACTGCACACTGGCAGAAGCAATAGCCGCCAACGTAGGAGCCCTGTTCGATGAAAACAGCAGACCATTCCTGAAACCATGGGACTTCTACCCGAAACTGTTCGAAAAAGAACAGGAGATGTATGAAAAGGCGGAAGAAGAACGGCAGTGGATGGAATACAGTGAGAAACGTAGAGAATATGTAAATGAATTTAACCGTCGTAGACATGAATAATGCTACGGCGGATTTTTAATGGGAAGGAGGTGGAGTTGTGAGTGAAGATCTGAAAAAAATGAAAGTCACCATTGAAGGTGATGCGAAATCCCTCAAAAAAGAGCTGGGTTCAGCACGTGCAGAGGTAAAGAAGGTAACTGATGTTTTTAAAAATGCTTTTAAGTTAGATGAAAGTCAGGCATTAAGATCTGTAAGAAGCACAATGCAGAAAGTGAAAGCTGTTGTATCTTCGGTTACACCGAAACTGGGGTTTAAAGGAAAAATGCAGGAGTTTCAGATTAAAGCGGGAATAAAAGTACCGACAGAAGAATTTCAGAATGTTGAAAATTCTATGGATAAGTTGCAGCAAAAAGTAAATGCCCTTTTACAAGACGAACAGGCTCTTTCTGAAATGGGAAAAAATCAGGGGATGTCTGATAAGTACAGAAATTTATATCAGTCAGCAAAAGAGGCTGAAAATGCATTGGATAAGCTGAAACGGAAACAGCAGGAATTAAATGAATCGGGAAATGGCACCGAGTTTACAGCTAAATATCAAAATGCATATGAGCAAATGATGAACGAGAGAGACAGATTAACTTCATTGCAAAAAGAAAAAAATGCACGCATGGCAAAGAAGTTAAGCCTGTCAGATGTAACTCAAGATGGAAAAATGATTAATCTCGATGAGAAAATTGCAAAAACTCAGAAAAACATTGAAAATCTTGCAAAAAGCATGCAGTCTCTGGAGTCTAAAGGAAAGATGGAGCAGCCTACCCAGGCAGCTAAGAAATTGGCAAAGCAAATTCAGGCGGCAGAAGATAAGCTTGGCCGTTATAAAACGAAAATGTCAGAACTTACGGCAGCAGGAACTGCATATGGCTCTGATGAGTGGATTAAAAATCAGAGAGAGATTCAGAAATGTACCGTTGAAATGGAAAAATTGTCTCGTGTAAAGGCTAATTTGTTGAATTCAAAAGAAGCCGGGCAGCGTCCGATATCTCTCAAAAGTGTTATCGGCGGCGCGGCTATCAAGGGCTTCGACGGTGCCATCAAAGGTGTTGGCTCTGGCATGAAATCACTGGCATCCGGTGTAATCCAGAAGTCTTCTGGTGCGTTCAGTGCCCTGATCCAGAAATTTTCATCCGGGATCCCAACTTTGAAAAGAGCGAGGTCTTCTTTCAATGGTCTTGGAACATCCGGAAAAGGCCTGGCAGGAATACTGAAAACAGTTGGTATGACTGCAAAATTCATGTTTGCAAGTTTTGTAATTCGTGGAGCAATTAACGGAGCAAAACAGGGATTCCAGAATCTGGCACAGTATAGCGGATCAACCAACAGCAGTATATCCATGTTGATGTCTTCACTGACACAGCTCAAAAATTCACTTGCAGCTGCATTTGCACCGATTCTGGAAGTAGTGGCACCAATTCTGAACAGTTTTGTTCAGATGGTTATCCGGGCAGTAAATGCGGTAGGACAGCTCATTGGAGCACTTAGCGGCAAAACAACCATTGTCACTGCAAAGAAGCTCAATCAGGACTATGCAAAGAGCCTGAGCGGTACGTCCAGCGGCTTAGCGGATAATGCCAGCAATGCGGATAAGGCTTCGAAAGCTACAGAGAAATACAAGCGGACCATAATGGGGTTCGATCAGATTAATAAGATGGATGATGATTCATCCTCAGATTCTTCTGGTGGAGGCTCCTCAGCGGGAAATATTGGCGGACTCAGTGATGCAAGCAACATGTTCCAGACCACAACGGTCACGAACCAGTTCAAAGATCTTGCAAAGCTTATCAAGGACGCATGGAAAAATGCAGATTTCACCGAACTTGGTTCTATGGTCGGTGAGAAGCTAAATGCTGCGCTGGAAAAGATTCCGTGGAAGAAGATCCAGAATACTTGCAATAAGATCGCTAAGAGCATTGCTACTTTCCTCAATGGATTTCTGGAAACAACCAACTGGAAGCTTGTTGGAAGTACCATAGTCAAAGGCCTTAATACAGCATTTGGTTTCGTAAATACATTCGCGAAGAATTTCCACTGGAAAAGTCTTGGCAGGGCAATATCCGATGGCATAAATGGCGCAGTTAAGTCATTTGATGCAGCATTGGCAGGACAGACTATAAGCAATACAGTCAAAGGCATTCTTGATACGATTATCGTAGCAATCGAGAATACCGACTGGCAGCAGGTTGGAGAGAAAGTCCGAGAAGTCCTGGTCAACATTGACTGGAAGGGTATAGTAAGCAGGCTCTCAGAAGCCATAGGAGCAGCATTTGGCGGTTTCGCAGCATTCATAGGCGGACTGATTGGGGATGCCTTTACCAATGCAAAAAAATACTTTGAGGGTAAGATTAAAGAGTGTGGCGGCAACGTTGTACTGGGTATTTTCAAAGGAATCACAGATGCAATAAAAGGTATCGCAGCATGGATTAAAGACAATATATTTAAACCTTTCATTGATGGATTTAAGAATGCGTTCGGAATCCATTCCCCGTCTACCGTAATGAGGCAGCAGGGCATCTACATCATCGAAGGATTGCTTGAGGGTGCAAAAAACAAGTTATTAGATCTGTTGAGCTGGTTCGGACAACTTCCGGGAAAAGTAAAAGCAAAACTCGGTGATGCAAAAGCATGGATCAAATCCAAAGGTTCCGATGCGATTCAAGGCCTGAAAAGTGGCTGGGAAGCTGTGAAAGAAAGCCGTTTCCTGAAGTATGTTGCTAATATGAAGAATGAAGTATTTACTAAGATTGGAAACATCAAGGAAAAGGTTACATCCAAAGGTAATGATATTATCAGTGGAATGAAAAATGGATTTTCCAATCATTGGAGTTCGTTTGCGGACACGCTGGGAAACATTCCGAGTAAGATTTCGAGAGCAATTCCTAATCTGTTCTCGATAGGAAAAAATGCAATTCAGGGCTTTGCAAATGGTTTCGGCTCTGTCCATATTCCACTTCCACATGTTTCTGTATCATGGAACAGGCACAGCGTGGGACCGGTAAGTTTCTCCACACCTTCTTTCGGGCTGAACTGGTATGCAAAAGGTGGTTTTCCAGAAAATGGAGAAATGTTCATCGCAAGAGAAAATGGTCCTGAAATGGTCGGCCGAATGGGAAGCAGGAATACCGTAGCCAACAATAACCAGATCATTGAAGGTATCAAAAAAGGTGTCTTTGAAGCTGTAGTGGAAGCTTTTGACATGAGTGGACCTATGAACAACGATAAGGATAAAGACGTTATCGTTAACCTTACGATCAAGGCAGATTCGGAAACATTATATAAAGTGGTTCGAAAAGGACAGAAAAAATACGATAACAGGTATCACGTGGTAGCAACGATATAGGAGGTGGGTAGATGAACGTGATCGATCTTACGGGAGATGGGGACTTCAAGTACCCATCTCAGTTTAAATGGAAAAAAAGTGACATAAGCAAAAGTAATGCTGGAAGGACCAGGGATTATCGAATGCACAAAAATAAAGGCGCAGAAAAACGTACTCTGAGTCTGGGATGGAGGCAGTTATCAAAAACGATGATCCATGAGATTCTTTCAGCGTTTGAACCAGAATATGTGTGGGTGAAATACTGGGATCCCATGAAGGGAAAAAACGTGACCAAAGAGTTTTATACTGGTGACATGGAAGCAGAGGTCAAATGGTGGAGAAAAGGCAGAGAGCGTTACGGTACGCTGAGTTTTGACATAGTTGAGGTGTAACAAATGATCAATGTTTCGAAAGAATTTAAAGAAAAAATAGAATATGGAAGATTCCTGTTATACCTGACGATTACCCTTGTTGATGGAACAGTATTGAATCTGGATGATTCCAACATATGGGAAGGCGGATTCAAGATTGATGAGGGAGTTACTGAGAGTGGAGAATTCACCATTGGAAGCTGTATCATCAACAAAATGACGGTAGTACTGCATGATGAGGATGAAAAGCTATCCAGACAGGTATTTGACGGAGCACAGGTCATACCTTATGTCGGCATAGAGCTTGATAACGGAAGCATAGAAAAAATACCTAAGGGTGTCTATGAGGTTGACAGTACATCGTATGATGGTGATCTGATCACACTGGAATGCCTCGATAACATGCATAAGCTTGACAAGGAATATGCAGGAGTAACGACTACATATCCAGCCACGATTCAAACGATTGTGACTGATCTGTGCACGTATTGCGGTGTGGTGCTGCAGTCGGCAAGATTTGATGGCTATAATGTTAAACTTACAAAGCGGCCGACTAACAGCGGAATTACGTGTAGACAGGTACTATCATATGCAATGCAGATGATATGTAAGTTTGCAAAATGTGATGCCAACGGGAAACTTATCATTGATTGGTTTAACCAGCAGGTATTTGAACAGAATGCTTTGCTGGATGGAGGCATTTTCGATGATGACAGTCCTTATTCATCAGGCTATGAGGCTGATGGCGGAACGTTTTCACCCTGGAATACAGGTTATGAACACAGTTCAGGAACGTTTGAGGATATGGATGCGTTCCATCACATATACACGCTGGACACGTTGGATGTTGCTGTAGAAGATGTGATCATCAGCGGTGTACAGGTAACTGCTGAAACAGAAGATACTGAAAATGGAGATACATTCTTTTATGGTGAAGAAGGGTATGTCCTGAAAATATCAGGAAATCCGTTTATCACAAAGGAAAATGCCGCGAATTTCGCAGAATATCTCGGCAAAAAACTTATCGGGCTGATATTCCGGCCGCTTGATGCATCGGCTCTTCCGGATCCAACAGTGGAGGCAGGAGATATAGCATATATTTCAGATGGACCATCGAAGAGTTATTCAGCACTTGTTACCAATCTCAGCTTTGATCCTGATGATAATATGTCGATTTCATGTGACGCGGAATCTCCGAAAAAGACAGAATCACAACGACCGACAGAACTGGAACAGACGCTTGCAAAGATACGTAAGGAAACAGAGAATACTTTGTCTGCCTATGACCTTGTCGTCCAGCAAATGAGTCAACTTGCTGCCAACACCTTAGGTTTCCACGAGACAAAAATCATCCAGGACGACGGTTCCGTGATCGTGTACCGGCATGACAAACCGAAATTATCCGAATCAAAGATAGTATATAAATCCGGTATTGACGGTTTCTTCGTAACGAGAAACTACACCGGCAAAGATTCAATCACTGTCTGGACGAATGGATTTGACAGTAACGGCAATGCAGCACTCAATATCCTTTCCGTGATCGGCATCCACTGGGACTGGGCTTATGGCGGAACATTGACGTTGGGCGGTGAAGGCAATAAAAATGGTGTGCTAAGGATTTTGAATGTAAATGGCGCACAGATTGGAAAATGGGATAATACGGGTGCTGATATAACAGGGACGATAAAAACGATAACAAGCGAGGGCGTTTATGCAAAAATGACAGGTCAAGATATTGTCTTTGTTAACGGCAATAATGATATCGACGAACAAATACTTATGCGAATCGGTGCAACGATATCAACAGATGATAATTTTGCAGATATTAATTTAGGCGAAAATACAAGCTTCGGTATTGGCGGTAATGGACGAGAAATGTTCCAAATGCATCCATATGATGACTGGACTACAAAAATCCTTGGAAACTTCGAAGTAATGTCCGGCACAAAATCGCGTGTTGCAGAAACCCAGAATTTTTCTGACAGGCTTCTGTATTGTTATGAAACTCCAACTCCGATGTTTGGCGATGTTGGATGCGCACAAACAAATGCAGAGGGGGTGGCAATTATTGATATCGATCCTGTATTCGCAGAGACAATCAGTACAGGAACTGAATATCAGGTGTTTTTGCAGAAAGAAGGACCGGGAGATCTGTGGATACAGGAAAAAGACGAATCCTATTTCGTAGTCAGGGGTACACCGGAACTTAAGTTTTCGTGGGAGCTTAAGTGTTCTCAGAAACATTTTGAACATCTTCGTTTGGAAGAAGAAACTCAAAGGACTATGGTATCAAAAGATATAAACAATGCGGAAAACGACTACAGCGACATCATTGACGGTCTTGTTAATGATTATGATACAGAAATGGAGGAACTGATAAATGAAAGCAATTAAGATTATAAGCATCATCAATCAGGGAGGAGAGTATTCTGTCACTACAACCTATAACGAAGTAGATGATTCCGGAAATGTAGTAAAGAAAAATACAAAGGCACCAACGTATTATGCGGTAGGAAATGTACTGGAAGCTGTGAAACAGATTGAAGCGGATGCAAAAGCCCGCCTGGAGGAATAAAACATGGCAATAACAATGCGGCATGGTCCGTACAACAAATTTGATCCTCAGAAACTCCGCACGGCTGAGATTGCTGTGGTGACAGAAGGGGATCCTCATGCATCGGACGGGAAAGCAATCTACCAGTGCTTTTCTCCGGGCGATGTTAAACGTATGGCAACCTATGAAGATATGCTAGATCAGATTGACGAGGCCGGAGGAGAAGTCATCGACAATCATATCGAGGAAAAAGTCGGAGTAGCTCTGAAAGCCTGTGAGGATGCCACAAAAGCGGCACAGGATGCAAAGACGAATGCAGACAAGGCAGTTTCCAGTGCGAATACTGCGGCATCGAGCGCAAGTACTGCAGCTAATACTGCAAATAAGGCAGCTGAGGCCGCGTCCAAGGCAGCAGAGGATTGCAAGAACCTGATTGATGAGAAACATGTGGCAGAAATTGAAAAAGCAGTGCAACAGTCACTCATGGTAGATGCTGTAGATGGTACTGTGACCGGTAAGACAGTAACAGATCTTCCGGAGAATACAACACCGGCAGATACAGATTATTTCCTTAATGCGACGGGGAATGCAATGAAAAAAACAAAAGTGTCGCAGCTGATCACGTGGCTGAAGGAGAAGCTGGGGATTAATGCACTAAACACGAAAATGAATAATTATGTTACTATTAAAAATTTTGATCAAAAAATAACTCTGAAAAGTGGTATTGCGACTGTAAATATCAATGCTGCATTAGATGGTTATATACTTTTAGGAATCGTGCGATGCAGTTTCGCGAGTAGTTATTTAACTACGACTGGATATACATTAAGTGGAAATAATTTATCATTTTATGTACGAGACGTTTCGGCACCTACGACTTCCTCAGCTTCGGCAAACTGCTATGTAACAGCATTGTATGTTAAAAATTAAATTTTTAGAAAATTGTGCCGGCGCAACCGGAGAAAGAGAACGTATCATGAACAATACAATAGCAATATTTGAACCAGGCTTAAGATACATCAGGACGTCTGGACTTTGGCAGTATGACTATGGCCAGGTCCTGCGGATTCAGGGAATAAATCTTCCATCAGTAGTAGAAATCCATTTCTCATTGACTGATAAAAGCGGTAGTTCTGTTACAAGACTTGGAACGTCGAAAGATGGTGTTACAGAAGTAGTAATTCCAGACTCAATGCTTGAAAACAATGGGATTGGACAGAATTACAACATTTATGCCTTTGTATATTTGACTGATGAAAAATCAGGGAATACAGAATATCGGGTCAAAATTCCGGTAAAGACAAGACCAAAGCCAGAAGTACCAGTAGCACCGGAAGAACCTGATTTATTCAGGAATGTAGTACTGACAGTAAATGACGCAACTGATCGCGCCGAAGTGGCGGAAAAATCTGCCGAAGCGTGGGTGCATGGAAATGAAAATTATCCAGAGCGAGAAAATGACAACGCAAGATATTATGCTGATCAGGCACATAAAGAAGCTGTATCAATTTTAGGCAGAGTAGAGGAAGGCAAGAAAAGTATAGATGCCTATGTCAATGAGAAAAGGGAAGAACTGAAAGGTAATACCGGAAATGTGTTTTTTGCAGCGTTCCGCGTCGTGGACGGCCGTTTGAAAATGTATTCAGACGCATCTGTCGACAAGGTGTGTTTTGAACGGTCTGGAAGCCGACTGAAATACAGACTGAAAATATAAGGAGGAAATATGAGAACTGAGAATGATTATACGGAAACCGATCTTGGAAACATCTCTCCGAATCCAAGAGGTGAATATGATGAGAAAGCATCTTATGAATATCTGGATCTCATAAGTTATCAGGGTGGATCATACCTCTGCCTTGCAGAGCCTAAAACGATTGTTTCCGGAATAGCTCCGAAAGCTGGGCAGAATACCGAAGTATGGCAGATGATTGCGCTTCCGGGTGAACTTACACCGGAATACATAGCCATGCATGATGACACTATTGCCAAAGCAAAACAGACTGAAGCGTCCAGAACAGCAGCAGAACTTGCACAGGAAGCAGCGGAAACAGCGCGAACAGATGTGGTACAGATGCATTCAGAAACACTTCAGGCAGCTACCGAGGCAAGAGAAAACTGCGACAGTTCTGCCGGATATGCGCAGGCCGCAGAATTATCCAGAAAAGCGGCAGCAGAGTCTGAACAGAACATTAATGCACAGGTAACAGGATTTGAAACAGAGGTGTCTGAATCAGTCACTCAGGCAACAGAACAGATTACGACGGCGAGACAGAAAGCTGTACAGACGATCACGAGCCAGCAGGATACTTCCGTGCAGGCGGTGAAAGATCAGACTGCAGCCTATATCTCTGAAAAGAACACAGAAGCAAAAAAAGAGATTACAGATCACGCGGAGCAGGAGATTGTCAGGATAAATGCACAGGATTCCGTGCAGCAGATTCAGAAAAATAAAGAAGATGTTGCTTTACTAAAAAAAGATTTAACACAGTTAGAGGAAGCAATAAACTATGTGAAAGCCACCGATATGCTTGGCTCGATTTCTGGTTTTAGATATAGCAAAAATGTAACAAATCCACAATGGATGAATAACGAATTTTCATGTGAATCCAGTGGGGATGGATTCTGTGCTATCGGCAGTTTTGATAATTATTATTTGAAAAGTGGCAGAAAGTATATTGTTGCTTATGAAAGTAGTGGACCATGTATACTTAGAGGAATGAACGAATATGTTTATAGTGATACTATTTCCAATAATATTGGTGCTAGCTTCTCATTAAATAGTTTTGTAAAGTTTGAGCCGACAAAAGATGCCGTTATTTGTGTAACAGACATTCCAAGTGGTACTATATCAATTAAAATTACTGTATTTGATGTCACAGCGGTTGACGAAAGTGTATTAAATGCTATTGATTTTACGGATATGTCAATAAGTTATTCTATTGTTATTGTCGAAAGAGCAACACTGGCAGACAGAGCAACACTGGCAGACAGAGCAACAGTGGCAGACAGGGCTAATAAAGTTGATACTATCGCAGGTGCTAAAAGTGTTAATCTGATTGACGAAACAACCGTTAATGGAGCAACATCAAATATCGGAAATAAGCTAACATATGTAAATACTAGTGTAGATTATAAAGGTAGTGGATTTAGTTTCACAGCAGAAAGCGGAAAGTCTTACTATGTCGGTGCAATCATAACGAACAATGCTGACGTAGATTTGCCGGGATTTTCAAGAGCGTACACTGGTGTGACTGATTCAACATATTTGGGTACTGTACCAAGCGGTTCTACAATCGTTGATATGGTAAAAGTAGACGGAATAGATGGAAAAATCGGTGTTGTATATTCGTTCTATTCTGCAACTGCTATTTCCGTAAATTACACAATGCAGATGTTCGCTTTTGAGGATTTAGGCGGTAGTTTTGAATTGTATAAACAGAAAATGTTTTCTGATTATGTTATTGATAAATCCGTTTATGCTGATATTGCAAGTAAGTGTTTTACTGGAATGGAACAGAAAAACATTTGTGCTTTTGGTGATAGCATTACCGCACAAGCAAAATGGTATGAACCTTTGAAAAGTTATTTAGGTGCATCTAATATCTATAATCGTGGTATCGGTGGCACTTGCATAGGTGGGAGTGGCGCAAATGCAATGTGACAAGACGTTAGAATTAACGCTTTGGAGAAAGACATTGATTGTTTGCTGATTATGGGTGGAACAAATGACTCCGCTCAAGGTGTAACCATTGGGGAAATTAGCAGAGATAATCTTGATACAAGCACTTTTGTTGGTGCTTATAATGTGCTTTTGAGCAAGGTTTATTGCAAATACTATCATCTTGGGACTCATGAGGGAATTACGCAGACAACAGAAACAAAGCCTATCCAGATTATGCTTGCAACACCTATTTACTGTAATGATTCGGCATATGGAAATATGGATAATATTGCAGAAGCTGTCAGAGGTATTGCAAATATGTGGGGCATTCCAGTGGCTGACCAACACGCAAAGAGCGGTATCAATGCTGTTACATCAGAACTATATCTTGCAGATAAAGTGCATCCAAATGACGAGGGCGGAAAGCGTGTTGCGAATGTATGGGCAAACGCATTAAGAGAAAATGCCGAACTAAACTAAAGGAAGCATTTAATATGAAATGCTTTTTGAGAGGAAGAAATAATATGGAGAAAATTAGAGCAGAGCCTAACTAGTTTTTTATTTTACAAAATTGCGCCGGCGCAACCGGAGAAAGAGTGAAAAAGTGAAAGAAATACTCATGCAGACATATACTATTGTATTACCGGTACTTTTGGGCTATATCGTTTGGCTCTTAAAGAATCAGAAAAAAGACCGGGATGCAAACAGCAAAGGTACCATGCTCCTGTTACGTACACAATTGATTGAGTATCATGCAAAGTACATGGAATTAGGAGATATTCCTTCCTATGCTTACCAGAACTTTTGCGAAATGTATGATGCCTATCATGCACTGGGCGGGAATGGCATGGCAACAAAAATGAAACAGGAAATTGAAGAATTACATATTAAAAGAAAAGGAGAATAAGACATGGACGTAAATGTAATGATGCAGTATGTAACCTATGGACTGGCGCTGATCGGTGTGCTTGCGTTTCTGGTATCGATTATCGTGCAGGTGATCAAGGAGCTTCCGGGACTTAACCAGGTTCCTACAAGTATTGTGGCTCTGGTCACATCACTGATCCTGTGTCCGATGGCATTGGTGATTTTATGTACATATTATAAGATGGTGATTACCTGGTATTATATTATTGCTTCTGTAGTTGCCGCATTCATTGTATATCTGGTGGCAACCGGTGGATGGGAAAAAGTAAAATCGATCTGGGACAGAACAAAATACAAAGATTCAGAGGGCGAGTGATCGTCCTCTTTTTTTAATGGAGGCAGATATGGAAATAAAAGGTATTGATATATCTTCGTGGCAGGGAAAAATTGACTGGAAGAAAGTGTCAGATTATGGAATGGACTTTGCCATTATCCGTATTACTGAGGTTGGAAATGTGAAGGACAGCCAGTTCGAAAACAACTTTGCCGGATGTAATAAATATAAGATTCCGGTAGGAGTATACAAGTACTCCTATGCCATGAATATTTCCGAAATTCAGTCAGAGGCAAGGAAAGTTGTTTCTGTCTTGAACGGTAGAAGAATCCAGTTTCCAGTATTTCTGGATCTGGAACACAATAATCAGCGCGCTCTTGGAACTGAGAGCATCCACAAGATGGCTGATGCATTCCGTGAGATCATCGAAGCTGCAAGTTATAAATTCGCAATCTACTGCAACGTAGACTGGTATGTGAACGTGATCTGCAGCCATCTGAAAAAGTACGATTTCTGGGTAGCAAGGTACCCAGAAAACGACAACGGTACGGTGGTTGAAAGACTCCGCCCGGATTTTGGTGTGGGCTGGCAGTATTCCAGCAAGGCGGTTATTCCGGGCATTTCCGGTAAGGTAGACAGAAACGTATTTTATAAGGATTATACAGAAGCAAAGAAGGAGGAAACAACAGTGGCAACCGATAAATTGAAAGAATTTAACGATCTTGGCGATTTCTATGCCGGAGAAGGAACCGGTAAGCCATATCTGGAAAAAGCTACACTTGCATATCTGGATGACTTCCAGCGAAATGCAGGATATAACAACTACACAAAGTTTGCCCGTGATGTCAACAGCTGGGGACAGCCGGGATGCCAGGGACAGTCATGGTGTGCGGTATATCAGTTCTGGAAACTGGTAAAAGTGTTCGGACTGAAAAAGGCTCTGCAGATTATGGGCGGTGGCTTCTATAACTGCCAGAGCGTCACACGACATGCAAAAGCAAACGGCACATGGAAGAAGACTCCGAAGAAAGGCGCGCTGATTATCTTCCGGAACGGTGCACATATTGGTTCGGTGCGGAAATTTGACACTACTTACGTATATACCAACGAAGGCAATACTTCCAGTGCTTCCGGAGTGATCGCCAACGGTGGCGCATGCCGGAACAAAAAATATAAGCTCACAGATTCCGCAATTGACGGATATGTCTGGATCGATTACGGTGCAGCCGCAGATCAGACATCAACAGCGACGGCAATTAAGCTGAACAAGACACCGAAGTATGTAGCGAAAGTTACAGCAACAGAACTCAATGTGCGTTCCTGGGCTGGCGCAGAGAATCCGAAGATTAAGAAGTGGCCGCTTCTGAAGAAAGGAAATCTGGTAGATGTATGCGATACCATCAGGGCAGCAGACAAATCGGAATGGAACTACATCCGGATTGCAGGCAAGTACTATGGATTTGTTGCAAAGAAATATCTGAAGAAACAGTAATATAATTAAGAAGAAACTCCGGCAGGTACCCATCTGCCGGAGAAATATTGTATCATCTTTTTGCCTACGATTTGCCTACCGTTTGTAGAAAACGGTATAATATAATAGGAAATAATAGAACACAAAAATAAAGTTAAAACACAGATAAACGTTGCAATTACAAGGATTCTAGGATAGAATAGTCAACTGTGGAATACACCAAAAAACTTGAAATTGTTTTATGAAGTATATGGAAACCTTGGAGTATTAATGCCAAATATGAAAAATCCATGAAATCAATAAAAAGGGTTGCATTCTGCATAGAAATATGTTACAACATTGTTACGAAATGTTAATAAACTATACCGCAGAAAGCGATAAGATGCTGCTGGTACGCTGGCGGCATTTTTTATGTATATATACAGGAGGAGATTATGGAAACGATGATTGATATCATTGATGTAAGCAAATCGTATGGCAAAGGCCTTCCGGCAGTGAACCATGCCAACTTACATGTAGATAAAGGAGAATTTGTCTTTGTTGTTGGAAGCAGTGGTTCCGGCAAGACAACTCTGATCAAGCTTCTGATGAAAGAACTTGACAGCACAAGCGGTCAGATGATCGTCAGCGGAGAACGTCTGGAAAAGATGAAACACCGCCGTGTGGCCAAATACCGCCGTAAACTTGGCGTTGTATTTCAGGATTTCCGTCTGTTGAAAGACCGTAATGTATATGAAAACGTTGCATTTGCACAACGTGTTATCGGAAGACCGACACGTGTGATTAGAAGACGTGTTCCTGAGGTGCTTCAGGAAGTCGGTCTTGCAGAGAAATACAAATCATTCCCGGATGAGCTGTCGGGTGGAGAGCAGCAGAGAGTTGCACTTGCAAGAGCACTTGTAAATCGTCCGGATATTCTTCTGGCAGATGAACCGACCGGTAACCTTGACCCGAAGACTTCCGAAGAAATCATGAAACTTCTCGAGCAGATCAACGAGCGTGGTACGACAGTTCTTGTGGTAACCCATAATAAAGAAATCGTTAATGCAATGAAAAAACGAGTGGTTACCATGCATGACGGTGTGATCGTCAGCGATGAGAAGGAAGGAGAATATCATGAGGCCTAGTACGATCTGGTATACCCTCAAGCAGGGAGTGAAAAATATAAAAAGAAACTGGATGTTTTCACTTGCATCCATTATTACAATGGCAGCCTGTATTTTTCTGGTAGGAGTTTTTTATTCACTTGTGACTAATGTGGACAATATCGCACACAAAGTAGAACAGGAAGTGCCGGTTACGGTCTTCTTCGATGAAGGAACGACGGATGAGCAGATGCAGGAAGTCGGAAATCTGATTCAGGCACGTCCGGAAGTAGAACGTGTCGAATTTGAATCCGGAGATCAGGCATGGCAGAATTTCAAGGATAAATATTTTCAGGGATCCGACGCAGCAGATGGATTCAAAGACGATAACCCGCTTGTGAACTCATCCAACTATCAGGTTTATCTGAATCAGATCGAAAAGCAGACAGAACTGGTAAATTACATTCAGAGTCTGGAGCATGTCCGTGAGGTAAATCAGTCTGAGCAGGCAGCCAATACACTCGGAAGCTTTAATAAACTGGTTTCCTATGCATCCATTATCATCATTGCAATTCTTCTGCTGATTTCCATTTTCCTTATCAGCAATACTGTTTCTGTAGGTATTTCTGTACGTAAGGAAGAAATCGGAATTATGAAATACATTGGTGCGACCGACGCATTTGTACGAGCACCGTTTGTTCTCGAAGGTATGGTACTTGGTGTGATCGGTGCGGCAATTCCGCTGGCAGCATTGTATTTCCTGTACAATACGGCAGTTGAATTTGTTCTGACGAAGTTTAATGTACTGACCGGAGTGGTTGATTTTATCCCGGTATGGCAGATTTATCAGGTGCTTCTTCCAATAGGACTCCTTCTGGGAATCGGAATCGGTTTTATCGGAAGTATCTGGACGACAAGAAAGCATTTAAGAGTATAATAAAATATCAATATCACGCGGCATGGGACTTTTGGTTCCATGCCGTTTGTGGTATATTAATATACAGACAGGCTTAAGGAAGGACAGGAAAATGAAACATAAAGAATATGCATCGGGAGTTCTGACAGGTGTTTTGGTCGTGGCGCTTGCATCGGGCGGAGTGAAATTCGTGCAGCAGCGGCAATATAACGGAGTTCTCTCGGATTCTTCACATGTACAGAAAATAGAATATCTGGAGAAAATGATAGACCAGGAATATCTGGGCGAGGTGGATAATGATGAGATGGCAGAGGGTGTTTATGCCGGTCTGGTCTACGGCCTTGGAGATGTTTATTCCAGATATTATACTGCTGATGAATATGCTCAGGAGACAGCTTCGACGGATGGCGCCTATGCAGGTATCGGTGTTTCCATCCAGAAAAATAAAAATGGTGGAGTGCAGATCGCAGAGTGCTATGAAGGCGGTCCCGGGGCGGATGCCGGGCTGCAGACAGGTGACGTGATCACGGCAATCAATGATACTGATGTAACGGATATGGAGCTTTCAGATGTGGTTTCCCTGATCAGAGAGAACAAAGATAAGACAATTGTTCTTACAGTGTTTCGTGAAAATGAGGAAAAATCCCGTGAAATCAGTGTGGATGTGACGGACGTGGAACTGCCGTCTGTATTTGGAGAAATGCTGGATAAAAAGACCGGCTATATTCAGATTACACAGTTTACAGGAGTTACTCCGCAGCAGTACAAAGATATGTTTACTGAATTAAAAGATAAAGGAATGGAGCGTCTTGTCATTGATCTTCGAGACAACCCTGGCGGACTCCTGACCTCAGTCTGCGATATTCTTCGAGAAATCCTTCCTGAGGGACTGATTGTGTATACGGAGGACAAATACGGCAACAGGGAAGAAGAAACCTGTGATGGGAAACATCAGCTGGATATGCCGCTTGCCGTACTGGTGAATGAAAACAGTGCAAGTGCATCTGAGATTTTTGCAGGAGCCGTGCAGGATCATGGAGTCGGTACGATTGTCGGAACAACGACTTATGGCAAGGGTGTGGTACAGGAACTTCGCCAGTTAAGCGATGGAAGTGCGGTAAAGCTGACTGTTTCCAATTACTATACACCAAATGGAAATTCCATCAATAAAGTGGGAATCAAGCCGGATGTGGAAGTGAAGCTTGCGTCTGAACTTTTGAACAAAGATGAGATCACACATGAGGAAGATAATCAGCTTCAGAAAGCACTGGATGTAATATAGAATTAACAAAATTAAAGAAACTGTAAAAACTGCTTGCTTTTTACTTCGTTTTTTTTTAAAATATACAAAGGGTCATTCTATATTTTGAGAAGGGAACGATATTTATGAATAAAAGCAAAAAGAGCGGAAAAGCAATTACAGGAGTTATGCTGATGTTGTTTCTGACAGTAGCTGTTTTAGTATCAGCTGTTTCTGTCAGTGCGGCTTCCGGAGTCAAAAAGACCAATGTAAAGGCAACGATTGCAGGCTCCAGTAATACAGCGCTGAAGATTAAATGGAACAAATGCTCAGGCGCAGATGGATATGTGATCTATCGACGTGAATCTGTAAAACATGCCTATAAAAGAATTGCCATGGTAGGAAGTTCTGCGACAACGTATATAGACCGTAATCTTAGAACCGGAAAACCATATCAGTATGCGGTAAAGGCTTATGGCAAACAAAAAAGTAAATTTGTATACAGCAGATATACTGCGGTAAAGGGTGCAACCCGCCCATATAAGACAAAGGTTACACCTAAGGTACTGTCAAGTTCCCAGGTGAAACTTTCCTGGAGGACAGTTTCAAAGCTGGATGGATACAGGATCTATCGTAAAGCATCGGGGGGCAAGTGGGCACTGATTGCAGATGTAAATAAAAAAAATACGTCTTATACAGATACAACGGCAGTCGGTGATACAAAATATGTATATACCGTGAGGGCATATAAGAAAGCCGGCGGCATAAAATACATGGCAGCGATAAAGCAGAGTAAAAGTGTAAAAACACCGAAGGCAGCTGTTGTCAGTCAGAGTGCTTTTACCGCAACACAGAAAGATGTCATGAAAAAGATTCTCTACGCAGTGGAAACCGGTGGGCAGGTATATGGAAACCAGAATTACGGTGCATTTACAAAGGCATACACAAACAGCAGCATTGAGCATGCGATTACGATCGGTGCCGGACAATGGTATGCAACAGAAGCACAGAGACTGTTGAAATTGATCCATACCACGATGGGAGATGCCAAATGGAAAACATATGACAAAGACGGCAAGCTCTGGAAGGATGTACAGAAATCTAACTGGTCTACTTATAAAAAGACTACTTATAAAAAACGTATTGTAAATATTATCAAGTCAGATATCGGAAAGAAATGTCAGGATCAGCTGATGTATCAGCAGATTACCGAGATGGAGAAAGCAATCCGTACTTTGGGCATCACAGATATTCAGGCAGTGGGTATGTTTATCAATATTGAACATCAGGGCGGTTACAGCGCAGTTACCCGTGTGCTTGCCAAAACAAAAAAACCATATAATCTGAGTAATGTTTATAAGGCGCTTGCTTCAGACAGCGGAAATCAGGTTGGTACATATAAGACAAGACAGGCGAAAGTATATCAATGGTTAAAGACTTATATGAAATAATAAAGTGATGAAATGTAACTATTCAGAAGGTAGTATCCCGCGAGGCGTTTTGGCATGTTTTTTGCCAAAATCCCGAGACATATAAGGCAAAATGCCATCACCGAAGGTGATTTGGAATGCATTTTGACTCGTAACTGTGAGGGTACTGAACAGTTACGATATATCAGAGAAATATGGCAGTGGCACTATTACTGAAGTGTCACTGCCATAATATTTTGGAAATATTTATATATGTCGACGTATTACACGGGCACAGTGCATTGCTTTGTGCTTGAGTCTGGCAACAGGGGTACCCGGTTCAAAGTTGAGGGACTGCGAAGCCAGAGTAACATAAAATACGTGTTTACCTGATTTAAAACGGGAGTTCTCCGGGGTAACCGGAAACTCGTTCCCTCTTCGAAAACTGTGAAATTTAATTGTGTTTGAACCGGAGATCATGCAAAATTCAACCTTTGTAGATGATTTTAGCATATCATACGGTATGACGGCAGTAAAATACAGAGTGAGTGATAACTGCTGGCCGTTAAAAAGCGCACCTTCATCACGATTTTCATAGAAAGAACAGTCAATGATCTGTGTCTGGGAGCCGGAAATGAGTCGCAGAAACATCTTTGAAGGATATGGAAAACGTGTGTAAATTTTTACATGTGCCTGTAAAGTAAGGGCATTTTCCTGGAAATCAAGTGTCTCAAGAAAAACCGGATAGGAAGCACTGGAACATGAATTAAAATCAGAATAATGAAAATACTGATTCTCGGCATCAGCATCATAAACAAGTGTACCGGAATCTGGCGCCTTTTTTATACTCAATAAGTAATCACATAATTCCGGAGAAAGATTGTGCTGCTCTATAACGATATGATCGTCGATTCGCTGTAACGCACGAAATAACATACTCAGAAAAGATTCTTTTTCATGTGCAGTCATCACATCATCCGGAAATTTTTTCATCCGGAAACGTGCCAGGAGATCATACATGATTGTATACTGAACAAAGTCCGGAACATATCCCAGTCGACGCTTAGATTCATCCAGCGCCCAGAACGTGTAATATTTAAGACTGTCAATATACCATTCTTTACGGTGCTTGGAAACATTTAATGCGGAATCCAGAGCGCTTCGAGTACGATACATATATCTGCCTGCCGGGACAACTCCATATTTGGGATTGTTCAATAACAGAGACATGATAGCTTTTGCATCTTCTGCATAGCGGAGAGAAGTATCAAATGTATTTTCATTTAACAATGCACGGCGGATAAATGAAGAGGAAATATGCATCTGTACATAAGAATATTGCTTTGTTAAATCGATAATCTGAGGGGATTCTGTATCATACTTATAATTGAGCTTATGTCCGGTATCACGTTTTTCAAAATAGTAGATTGGTACAGAAACAAGGTCAATCTGATTTTCTGATTGGATGAAAAAATCGTAGACAGCAGAAAGGGTTTCAGGTGTCAGTTTGTCATCGGCATCCATGAAACTTACAAAACGACCAGAGGTATGCCGGATTCCTTCATTTCGTGCTGATGATGCACCGCCGTTTTCTTTGTGGATTACTTTAATATTGTCTGGAAATTTTTGCTGATATTCATCACAGATTGCACCGGATCTATCTGTAGAACCATCGTCTACGAGAATTATTTCTACGGATTCTTCAAAGCCGATATCCTGAGTCAGGATGCTCTCGATGGCTTCAGCAAGATATGGTTCAACATTATAAACAGCTGTTACAACAGAAAATTTAAAACGATAGTCAGAAACTGTCTGATTCATATCGATACTCCTTTGCTGATATTGTATTTATCATATCATAAAAAGGGAGTGACAGAAAGTCTTTATTGATCTGTTTACGAAAAACAGGGGTTATGCTATACTGAGACAAAAAGATCTGATCGAGGGTATTTGGATGGAAACATATACAAACAATAATAAAAAAACAGAGATAACAGTCATTATTCCTTCTTATAATGTAGAAGAGTATATTGGAGAATGTCTGGAAAGTCTGAAAAAGCAGACATTTACAGATTTTGAAGTTCTTTGTGTGGATGATGGCTCGAATGATGGAACTGCCGACATCATTAAAGAATATGCAGTGTCTGATCCACGGTTTCAATATGTAAGAATGGATCATTGTGGAAAAGCCGGATTGATGAGAAATGAAGGAATCAAAAGAGCAAAGGGAGAATACCTGCTGTTTCTGGACAGTGATGATTTCTTTGAACCGGAACTTCTGGAACACAGCCTGAATAAAATTAAAGTAGATCAGGCAGATGTCTGCATGTATGATGCAAGGCTCTATTTTGGAGATACCGGTAAGTACAGAAAAAGTAATGTTATGCAGAAGAAAGAATATCTTCCGCAGACGATGCCGGTAGAGGGAAAAACATTTCCGTACGTTTTCAATATTGGTACGGGCTGTCCATGGACAAGTCTGTTCAAAAAGAGCCTGATTGATGAAAATAAACTTGAATTTATGGCACTTTCACGTTCAAATGATATTTACTTTGTAAATATGGCGCTTGTCCTTGCAAAAAGAATCACGATGCTTCCGGAGGTTCTTGTCAATTACCGCCAGAGAAGCACCAGTCTCCAGGCAAATAATACGAAAACCCCATGGGACTGGTATGAGGCATTAAAAGCAATCCGTGATAAACTGAAAGAACTGGATTTGTATGATACTGTAGAGACAAGTTTTAAAAATCTTGCTTTTGGAGTAAGTATTTATAATCTTTGTTCGCTTAAAGTTGGAGAGGCATTTTGTGAAATCTATGAAAGGTTAAACAGTGAAATATTTGCAGAGTTTGAACTGGATGATTTCACGGAGGAAGAATGTTATTCTTATAATGGTGCAAAATATCAGATCTATATGCAAATGAAAGAATGCAGTGCTGTCGAATATCTTTTCAGACAGGCTCAGGAAATGAAAGAATGGCAATCCAGGGCAAAGAAAGCAGAAAAAGAGCTTCAGAAACTGAAATCCAGCACAACATTAAAAGCAGGAAAGGCATTATTGTATATTCCTAAGAAGCTGAAACATATGACTGGCAAAAAATAGAAATTCAGAATTACGTGTGAGTTTATGTGGATGCTATAATAAATTACAAAACGTGTTCATAAATTTACACTACAGCAGATACGAGGAATAAATTATGGGGAAGAAATTCAAGGTAAGCAGGAAGACAAAGAAGATTATACTGGGTGGATGCATCGGTGCGATGGTGATCCTGATCGCAGGACTTTTTATTTACCTGTATATTGCAGATACGAATACACTTGGAAGAAAGATTGCCATCTATGGTCTTGATGTTTCCACACTCACTGTTGATAAAGCTGAGCAGAAGATTCTGAAAGATTTCCGTGAACGAAAAGTTGCTTTTCAGGAGGATGGTGCAACTGTATATGAAACGACGCTGGGAAATCTTGGCTATGATCTGAATGAAGATGCGTTGAAAGCACAGCTTACCGAACTTCAGAAGACACGAGAAGCCAATCGCAAACTGTTTGCGACACAGGTTGATCAGAAGATTCCTTATGAAATCCAGAAGAATGAAGAACAGGAAAAAACAGCACTTCAGGAATCAAACTTCGGGGATAAAGAACGAACTGCATCCGTAGATGCTGCGATTCAGTACAATGAGGATCAGAAGAAGTTTACACTGATCAGTGATGTACAGGGAAATCAGATTGATGAGTCTCGTTTGCTGGCATATGTTGACCAGTCACTGGAGTCTCTTTTCCCGTCACAGCTTCTCGGGGGCGAAATCAAGCTTGCCATGGGGACTGATGTATATCAGCAGCCGTCTGTGAAAGTTTCAGATGATATGCAGAACAAGCTTTCTCAATTAAATGAGGAACTGAATAAATACCGCAGTTCCAAAGTTACCTATACACTTGGAAATGAGACAGAGGTGGTTGATACGTCAACGATCGAGTCATGGCTTCAGATATCTTCTGACAGTATCAGTGTAGATCAGGATGCGGTAAAGACATACGTACAGGATCTTGCAACGAAATATAATACGATCTATGTACCTCGTACATTCCATACTTCTTATGGAAATGATGTGACAGTATCAGACAATGAATATGGATTTCAGATTGATCAGGATGGAGAATTACAGCAGCTTCTGAAGGATATTGCCAGTGGCAGTGAAGTAAGCCGTGATCCGGTTTACAGCATCAGTGCCATGCAGCGAAATGGCAGTGATGATCTTGCCGGAAGTTACATAGAAGTAAGCCTTGATAATCAGCATCTCTGGCTTTATAAGGATGGTGTACTGGTGACAGAGACAGATATTGTAAGCGGTGCACCGAAAGCCGGTCGTGAGACTTACCGTGGGGCATGGCCGATTGCATATAAGGCAAGCCCGTACAATCTTTCGAGTTCGGAATATGGTTATAATGTAACCGTAAAATACTGGATGCCGTTTGTATATGGTCAGGGACTTCACGACGCATCCTGGCAGTCGTCTTTTGGCGGAAACAGATACAAATCCGGCGCAGGAAGCCATGGCTGCATCAATCTTCCTACGGATCAGGCGGCTTTGATCTACAATACGATAGACGGAGGATATCCGATCATTATTTATTAATTTTGGCAGTCAGGAATCATCAAATCTGATGATATTGGTTAGTTTGGGAGACTTATGGAAAAATTATATGTGATCATTCCTGCCTACAATGAGGGAATGAATATTGAACAATGTATAGACGACTGGTATCCGATTGTTGAGCGACACAATGGAAATGGCGAGTCAAGACTTGTGATCATCAACGATGGAAGCAAAGATAACACTTACGAGATCATGCAGAAACTGGCGAAAGATAAACCGCTGTTTACACCATTGACAAAAGCAAATGGCGGACATGGGGATACGGTACTGTATGGTTATCGATATGCAATCAGACATGATGCAGATTATATTTTTCAGACAGATTCCGACGGACAAACAGATCCGGCAGAGTTTGAAGAGTTCTGGGAAGCAAGGGAAAAGTATGATGCAGTGATCGGAAACCGTATTGAACGTGGAGATGGGAAAGACCGCAAATTTGTAGAGAATATTGTCTGTCTGCTTCTTCGGATGATTTTCGGTGTAAAAATTGATGATGCGAACGCGCCGTTCCGCCTGATGAAAGCATCTCTGGTTGAGAAATATATAAACAAACTTCCGGAAGATTTCAATATTCCGAATATCATGTTTACGACCTATTTTGTATATCACCACGAAAAGGTTAAGTTTATTCCGATTACATTTAAACCGAGACAGGGTGGTGTTAACTCTATTAATATTAAGAAAATCGTGAAGATCGGCTGGAAAGCCGTAGGTGATTTCCACAAACTTCGCAGAGAGATCAATGATGTATAAAATACCTGAAAATTTTATATTTGCAATGAAAGCTGGGTCTTTTATAGATTCAGCTTTTTTGTCATACTGTCGTATAAGGCTTTCCTTTCATTGACAAGTTTTTTGCAAAATAATATAATAATTAAGTATGTAATAAGGAGGGTTTTATGGAGCACAAAACAGGACTGGAAGATTTTTATGTAATCAAAAATAATAAAAAACTCCGAATGGGTTATACGACCGGCTCCTGTGCTGCGGGAGCCGCAAAAGGAGCTGCGGAAATGGTTCTTAGTGGCAGTATCATCCGTGAAATTTCTCTTATGACACCAAAGGGAATTCTTCTTCATCTGGAATTGCATGACATTACTATGGAAGCCAATTCGGTGACATGTGCTGTCCGCAAACAGGCTGGGGATGATCCGGACACAACAGACGGAGTACTGGTATATGCAAAGGTCGAAAGGATTTCAGGAAAAAGAGACTGGATTGTCGACGGTGGTATCGGTGTTGGCAGAGTGACTAAACCGGGACTTTCACAAAAAGTCGGTGAGGCGGCGATCAATCCGGTTCCCCGTTCCATGATATGCAGGGCACTGGAGGAAGCGGCAGACAAATACCAGTATGAAGGCAATCTGAAAGTTACGATTTCTGTGCCGGATGGAGAGAAGATTGCATCGAAGACATTTAATCCGCGACTTGGAATCAAGGGTGGCATTTCTATTCTCGGAACATCCGGAATCGTAGAACCGATGAGTGAAAAGGCACTGGTTGACAGTATCCGGGTAGAGATGACACAGCATCTTGCGCAGGGAGAGAAGTATTTACTGGTCACACCCGGAAATTATGGTGCGGATTATCTGAGAGCACATATGGACCTTCCCTTTGAAAAAAATATGAAATGCAGCAATTACGTGGGTGAAACGATTGATATGGCCATCAATATGGGAGCAAAGGGAATCCTCTTTATCTCGCATATCGGCAAATTTGTTAAAGTGGCTGCCGGAATCATGAATACACATTCTCACAATGCGGATGCGAGAATGGAAACACTCTGTGCAGCGGCAATCCGTTGCGGATGTACACTTGAGTGTGCGAGAGAAGTTCTTGATTGTAACACGACAGATGAGGCACTGCAGGTGTTGGACAGTAATCATATTCTGAAAAAAACGATGGAGGAGATCATGCGGCAGATTCAGTTTTATCTTGATCATCATTCCTATCATCAGATATTGCTCGGAGCAGTTGTTTTTTCGAACGAATATGGATATCTGGGACAGACAGCAGATGCCGGTGAACTGATAAATAAGATAAGCAAAGGAGAAAAATAATATGATTCATTTTGTAGGAGCAGGACCGGGATCACCGGATCTTATCACAGTAAGAGGAAAACAGTATCTGGAAGAGGCAGATGTGATTATTTATGCAGGATCTCTTGTAAATCCGCAGCTTTTGGAATACAGCAAAGATGTCTGCACCATTCATAACAGTGCAAAGATGACACTTGAAGAAGTAATTGCAGTTATGGAACGTGCCGAGGCAGAAGGCAAAATGACAGTAAGGCTTCATACCGGAGATCCGTGTATCTATGGCGCAATCAGAGAGCAGATGGATATTCTGGACGAAAAAGGCATTGCCTATGATTACTGTCCGGGTGTCAGTGCATTTTGCGGGGCAGCCAGTGCTCTGAATCTTGAATATACGCTTCCAGATATTTCACAGAGCGTGATCATTACGAGAATGGAAGGCCGTACACCGGTGCCGTCCAAAGAAAGCATTCAGTCTTTTGCGGCACATCAGGCAACAATGGTTGTATTTTTAAGCACCGGTATGCTGGAAGAACTGAGCAGAAGACTGATTGAGGGCGGATACAGGGAAGATACACCGGCGGCGATCGTTTATAAGGCAACCTGGCCGGATGAAAAGAAATTTGTCTGCACAGTAGGCACACTTGCAAAAACAGCAGCAGAAAATAATATCACAAAAACAGCTCTGATGATCATCGGCGATTCCGTGAGTGCGGCACATTATGACCGTTCGAAACTCTATGATCCGGGATTTACGACAGAGTTCAGAGAAGCAACAAAATAAGAATAAAGCCAAAGGAAAAGAAGATGCACATTTCGATCATCTGTTTCAGCCTGACCGGTTATACCACGGCAGAAAAAATACAAAAAAGCCTGCAGCAATGTGGGTATACAGCGGATCTTTTTAAAAAAAGTAAATATCTGGAAGATTCCATTGCAGAGAATACAGCGGTCTGGACAGGACATCATTTCAAGACAGATGACGGACTAATTTTTGTCGGTGCATGTGGAATCGCAGTGCGCAGCATTGCTCCTTATGTTGCAAGTAAGAAATCAGATCCGGCGGTGCTGGTGGTCGATGAATGCGGAAAATTCGTCATCTCACTTTTGTCCGGACATCTTGGAGGTGCAAATGCACTTGCGCTTAAAACAGCAGAAATACTTGGGGCAGAGCCGGTGGTGACAACGGCAACGGATCTCCATGACCGATTTGCGGTGGATGTATTTGCAAAGAATAATCACTGTGCGATCTTTAATATGAAAGCCGCGAAAGAAGTATCTGCGGCAATACTGGCAGGTGAATCTGTCGGGTTTTACAGTGAATTTCCATGGGCAGGGTCACTTCCGAGAGGACTGAAAGTATGCACTCCGGAAGATTCAGGTAAACCAGAGGCAGGGATTGCCGTGACAGTGCATCGTGCATGTCTGCCTTTTACATCTACAGTGCAGATCGTGCCAAAGGCTGTTGTTCTTGGTCTTGGATGTAAAAAAGATAAAGAAGCAGAGATCATCCGGCAGGAAGCGGAAGCCTGTCTGGAGTCAGAAAGTATTTATCAGGAAGCAGTCAGTCAGATCGCAAGTATTTCCCTGAAAAAAGAGGAGCAGGGGATTCTTGCACTGGCGGCAGACTGGAACATTCCTTTTTGTACATTTGGCGAGGCAGAGCTGCAGAATGCAAAAGGGACATTTGAAGAATCAGAATTTGTAAAAAAGATCACAGGTGTAGGAAATGTCTGTGAGAGAAGTGCGGTCCTGGGCGCGGAGCAGGGCAGACTGATAAAAAAGAAAACAGGGCGTAACGGCGTGACTACGGCGCTGGCGCTCCGGGACTGGGAGGTACATTTTGAATAAAATATATGTTGTAGGAATCGGACCGGGAGGCTGTGACCAGATGACCGGAATTGCCATGCAGGCATTAAAAAACAGTGATACCATCATCGGTTATACGGTTTATGTAGACCTTGTAAAAAATACATTTCCGGATAAAGAATTTCTGACGACTCCGATGAAAAAAGAAGTAGACCGTTGTGTACTTGCTTTTGAGGAGGCAATGAAAGGCAAAAGTGTTTCCATGATCTGCAGCGGAGATGCAGGTGTATATGGAATGGCAGGCCTGATGTATGAAGTCGGTACGAAATATCCGGAAGTAGAGCTTGAAATTGTACCGGGTGTGACGGCAGCTCTCG
>OGOU01000459.1_pt1 | contig 36811 bp, 48 predicted proteins | sample 1552721 | NCBI WGS metagenome assembly OGOU01 (sample SAMEA2580176, study PRJEB22360) | human gut metagenome | biome: human gut; feature: human-associated habitat; material: faeces | place: Denmark | collected 2008/2010
TAATTTTTAGCCGCATTTTAGTTGCTAATTTTAAAAAGATATATTATAATATATCTGTATTTTTATTTTTAGCAGCTTAGACTGCAATTTATGGAGGAATGTCAAAATGGATAAAAAAGAGCTTCTTTATGAGGGTAAAGCAAAAAAGGTATTTTCAACTGAGAATCCCGACTACTGTATCGTATCTTACAAGGACGATGCTACAGCTTTTAACGGCGAGAAAAAAGGTACTATCTTAGGTAAGGGTGTTGTAAACAACCGTATGAGCAACTTTATGTTTAAGCTCCTTGAGGAAAAGGGTATTCCTACCGACTTTGTTGAAGAAATCAATGACAGAGATACAGTTCTCAAAAAGGTTGAAATTGTACCTCTTGAGGTTATTGTCAGAAACAAAGCAGCCGGCAGCCTTTCAAAAAGACTCGGTCTTCCTGAGGGCACACCTATGAAAACTCCTGTTCTTGAGTTCTGCTATAAGAATGATGACCTTGGTGATCCGATGGTTAATGAATATCATATTCTTGCAGCAGGTTTTGCTACAAAGGAAGAAATTGACGCTATCTCAAAATACGCTCTTAAAATAAATGAAATTATGATTGACTTCTTTAAGGAATGTAAGGTTGACCTTATTGACTTTAAGATTGAATTTGGCAGATTCAAAGGACAAATTCTTCTTGCTGATGAAATTTCTCCCGATACCTGCCGTTTCTGGGATGTTGATACTCAGGAAAAGCTTGACAAAGACCGTTTTCGTCGTGATATGGGCGGCGTTGAAGAGGCTTATGCCGAAATGATGAAGCGTATCGGTCTTGCATAATACTTCCGTTTTAATGTAAAATTCATAAATCTAATTTGATATTTTAACGGACGGTGGCGCTTTTTGAAAAATTCTTTCGATATTTACGCAAAAGAAGGACTGCATGAGGAATGTGGTGTTTTCGGAATATTCAGTGACGGCACAATTAACCCTGCCTATGCCTGCTACAACGGTTTACTGGCTTTGCAGCACCGTGGTCAGGAAAGCTGCGGAATTGCAGTTGCCGATGATGGAGTAATAGATTACCATAAGGATATGGGACTGGTTACTGAGGTTTTTAATAACCGGATACTTGACTCGCTTAAAGGTCAGATGGCTGTTTCTCATGTTCGATATTCAACTGCGGGCGGCTCTGTGCTTGAAAACTCTCAGCCTCTTGTTATGCGTTATGTTAAGGGCACCCTTGGTGTTGCTCACAACGGCAACCTCACCAACGCTCTCGAAATTCGCAGTCAGCTTGAAAAGACAGGCGCTATTTTCCAGACTACTATTGACTCTGAGGTTATCTGTTATGTCATTGCAAGAGAACGGCTGAAATGCCATTCTGTTGAAGAGGCTGTTGCCCGTACCATGAAGGTAATAAAGGGCGCCTATTCCCTGCTTGTGATGAGCCCGAGAAAGCTTATTGCAGCCCGTGACCCTCATGGCTTCCGCCCTCTTTGTATGGGTAAGTATAACAACTCCGTGGTTTTTGCCAGTGAGAGCGCCGCTCTTGACGCCTGCGGAGCAAAGTTTATACGAGATATTGAGCCGGGCGAAATTGTTGTTGTAGATAACAATGAAATCCGCAGTATTAAGCCCGACTTTGGCGAAGAAAAAAAGCAGTCGCTCTGTATTTTTGAATATATTTATTTTGCCCGCTCCGATTCCTTTATTGACGGCATAAGCGTTTATGAGGCGAGAAAACAGGCAGGCAGAATACTTGCAAGGGAGTTTCCTGTTGAAGCTGATATGGTAGTAGGTGTGCCTGAATCAGGTATTGACGCCGCTATCGGCTACAGCGAGGAATCGGGGATTCCTTATGAAAAGGCTATTGTTAAAAACAGCTATATAGGCAGAACTTTCATTAAACCCAGTCAGAAGGAGCGTATGAAAAGTGTGCGCATAAAGCTTAACCCTATTGCTGACAAAATCAAGGGCAAGCGTATTGTCATTATAGATGACAGTATTGTGCGAGGCACAACGGTGGACAGAATCGTTACTATGCTCCGTGAAGCAGGCGCAAAAGAGGTACATATGCGCATTAGCTCTCCTCCGTTTATGTGGCCGTGCTATTACGGTACGGACATACCTTCAAGAGAGGAGCTTATCGCCTGCAAATATTCGGTCGAAAAAATCCGCCAACTCAGCGGTGCAGATTCACTTGGCTATCTCCCCGCAGACAGTCTGCGTGAAATGCTGCACAATGCTCCAATCGGTTTTTGTGACGCTTGTTTCAGCGGCAATTATCCTGCTGAAACAACTGTTAAGACCTTTGAGGGCAAAGAGCGCGGCGGTATGAATTTTGACAAAAAATGCTGATAAATCTAAGGAACGCCACATACTTGTGCGGCGGTTCTTAAATCTGAAAGGATTTTCAATTATGATAAAGGATACCTATGAATCACCCTTGTCTGCAAGATATGCAAGCAAGGAAATGAAATATATTTTCTCTCCTGATATGAAATTCAGAACCTGGAGAAAGCTTTGGATTGCTCTGGCTGAGGCTGAAATGGAGCTTGGACTTCCTATAACTCAGGAACAGATTGATGAGCTCAAGGCTAATGCCGACAATATTAACTACGAGGTTGCTCAGGAAAGGGAAAAACTCGTTCGTCACGATGTTATGTCACACGTTTATGCTTACGGCGTACAGTGTCCTAATGCAAAGGGTATAATTCACCTCGGCGCAACATCCTGTTATGTGGGCGACAACACGGACATTATCATTATGACTGAGGGCTTAAAGCTTGTCAGAAATAAGCTTATTACAGTTATCAGAAATCTTTCAAAGTTTGCAGATGAGTACAAGGCACTCCCTACCCTTGCTTTTACACATTTTCAGCCTGCACAGCCTACTACAGTGGGCAAAAGAGCTACGCTCTGGATTCAGGAGCTTCTTATGGATCTTGAAGATGTTGAGTATCAGCTTTCAAAAGCAAAGCTGCTCGGTTCTAAGGGCACAACAGGTACTCAGGCAAGCTTCTTAGAACTTTTTGAGGGTGATCACGAAAAGTGCAAGGCACTTGACAAGAAAATCGCTCAAAAAATGGGTTATACCGACTGCTTTGCGGTTTCGGGACAGACTTACTCAAGAAAGCTTGACTCACAGTTCCTAAACGTACTTGCAGGAATTGCACAAAGTGCGTCTAAATTCTCAAATGACATTCGCCTTTTACAACATCTCAAAGAAGTTGAAGAACCGTTTGAAAAGAACCAGATCGGCTCTTCCGCAATGGCTTACAAGCGCAATCCTATGCGTTCTGAGCGAATAGGCTCACTCTCCCGTTATGTAATGTGTGATGTTCTCAACGGCTATTTCACAACTGCTACACAGTGGTTTGAAAGAACTCTTGATGACTCGGCAAACAAGCGTCTTAGTATTCCGGAGGCATTTCTTGCTGTTGACGGTATTTTGTCGCTTTATGCAAACGTTGCGGACGGTCTTGTGGTTTATCCAAAGGTTATTGAGCAGCGTCTGAGAAAAGAGCTTCCGTTTATGGCTACTGAAAATATTATGATGGACGCTGTAAAATACAGAGGTGCTGACAGACAGCAGCTCCACGAAAAAATCCGTGTTCATTCAATGGCTGCTTCAAAGGTTATTAAGGAAGAAGGCGGCGAAAACGACCTTCTCCAGAGAATTGCCAATGATGAGGCGTTCGGCGTAACTCTTGAGGACTTGGAAAAGATTTTACAGCCGGAAAAATATACAGGCAGAGCAAAAGAACAGACAATCGACTTCTTAAACGAAATGGTTAAGCCTGTTCTTGACAAATATGCTGACATTGAATCAGACAAGCCTGAAATCAATGTATAAATTTTAGATTATACACCGGTATTATATATAAGGAGTTTTATTGATTATGGTTAAGGCAATAGTAGGTGCAAACTGGGGCGATGAAGGTAAGGGTAAAATTACTGATGTTCTCGCAAATGACAGCGATATTGTAATCCGCTTTCAGGGCGGAGCTAATGCAGGTCATACTATCGTAAACGAATATGGCAAATTTGCTCTGCATCAGCTTCCTTCAGGTGTATTTCACCAGAATATTACTAATATTATCGGCAACGGCGTGGCTTTCAGCGTAGAAAACTTTGTAAAAGAAATTGCAGAGCTTGAAAGCAGAGGTGTACCAACGCCAAAGATTATTATTTCGGACAGAGCACAGATAGTTATGCCCTATCACGTTGCTTTTGACTGCTATGAGGAGGAGCGACTCGGCAAAAACTCCTTTGGCTCAACCAAGAGCGGTATAGCTCCATTCTATTCAGACAAATATTCAAAAATTGGCTTCCAGATTAACGAGCTTTATGATGACCCTGATTCATTAAGAGAAAAAATCAGACACGCTCTCGGCATTAAGAATGCAATTCTCAAAAATCTTTATAATAAGCCTGAAATCACCGAAGAAGAAGTATTTGACAAGCTTATGGAATATAAGGAGGCTCTTGCCCCTTATGTTGGAGATACCTTTGAATTTATTCATAATGCTCTCAAAGAAGGTAAAAATATTCTCTTAGAGGGTCAGCTTGGTTCGCTCAAGGATACAGACTTTGGTATCTATCCAATGGTTACATCTTCAAACACTATCGCAGGCTACGGAGCAGTGGGTGCGGGCATTCCTCCTTATGAGATTAAAGAGGTTATCACCGTTGTTAAGGCTTACTCAAGCGCAGTAGGTGCAGGCGAATTTGTTTCCGAGATTTTTGGCGAAGAGGCAGACGAGCTGAGAAGAAGAGGCGGCGACGGCGGCGAGTACGGCGCTACAACAGGCAGACCACGCAGAATGGGCTGGCTTGACCTTGTTGCAACCCGTTACGGCTGTAAGGTTCAGGGCGCAACTCAGGTAGCGTTTACCGTACTTGATGTCCTCGGATACCTTGATGAAATTCCTGTATGCGTTGGCTATGAGCTTGACGGCGAGGTTATTGACTACTTCCCCTCAACTACAAAGCTCAAGAGATGCAAGCCTGTTCTCAAAAAATTAAAGGGTTGGAAATGCTCTATTTCAGGCATTACCGAATATGACAAGCTTCCTAAGGAATGTCGTGATTACATTGAATTTGCTGAAAAAGAAATTGGTGTGCCGATTAAGATTGTGTCTAACGGCCCATCAAGAAGTGACATTATTTACAGATAAATAAAGGCGGCTAAAAATATGGAAAACAAAGAAAGAGTAATTGTCCTCGACTTTGGCGGACAGTATAACCAGCTTATTGCAAGGCGTGTTCGTGAGTGCAATGTGTATTGTGAAATACTGCCATATACGGTCAGCCTTGAAAAAATAAAAGAATTAAATCCCACGGGTATTATTTTTACCGGCGGACCTAACAGCGTTTACGATGAAAGCTCACCGCATTACGCAAAAGAAATTTTTGAGCTGAATATTCCTATTCTCGGTATTTGCTATGGCTGTCAGCTTATGGCTTACACTCTCGGCGGCGTTGTAACAGCCGCAACAGATACTTCATCCTGCGAATACGGCAAGACAATGACTAAGTATAACAATAGTGATGTTATATTTTCTGATCTACCTGAAAACGGCATTTCATGGATGAGCCACCGTGACTATATCAGCGAAGTTCCAAGCGGATTTACCGTAACAGCTACAACAGAGGCTTGTCCTGTAGCGGCAATGAGCTGTCCCGATAAAAAGCTCTACGGCGTACAGTTCCATCCGGAAGTAAACCACACTGAAAACGGTAAGGATATGCTCAAATCATTCCTTTATGATGTTTGCGGCTGCAAAGGCGAATGGAAAATGGACAGCTTTATCGACTCAACTGTTGCAGCTCTCAGAGAGCAGATTGGCGATAAAGGTGTTGTTCTCGGACTATCCGGCGGCGTAGATTCATCCGTAGCTGCAGCTCTGCTCAGCAAAGCTGTAGGAAAGCAGCTCACCTGCGTTTTTGTTGACCAAGGACTTATGCGTAAAAACGAGGGCGATTATATAGAAAAAACCTTTACAAAGCTTTTCGATATGAACTTTGTACGCATAAACTGTCAGGATGAATTTCTCTCAAAGTTAAAAGGTGTTTCTGAGCCTGAGGCAAAGAGAAAAATAATCGGCACAGAATTTTATAATGTATTTTGGAATAAGATTCGTGAAAGCTACGGCAGCGGATATTTTGCTCAGGGTACAATCTATCCTGACAGAATTGAAAGCGGCAAAGGTGACGCAGCTAAGATAAAAACTCACCACAATCAGGTTGAGCTTCCAAATGATATTCACTTTGAGGGTATTATTGAGCCTTTGCAGGATTTGTTCAAGGATGAGGTCAGAGAGGTCGGCGAAAAGCTTGGACTTTCACACGAGCTTGTATGGCGTCAACCCTTCCCCGGCCCCGGCTTAGGCGTAAGAGTAATCGGCGAGGTAACGGCTGAAAAGGTAAAGATTTTACAGGAAGCAGACGCAATCCTCAGAGAAGAAATGGATAAATGCGGATACGCTTCTCAGATGAGCCAATTCTTTGCAGTCCTCCCCGGAGTAAAAACCGTAGGTGTAATGGGCGATTCACGAACCTATGATGAGCTTGTTGCAATCAGAGCAGTAACTACCGATGACTTTATGACAGCCGATTGGGCTAAAATTCCATACGATATTCTCGGCAAGGTTTCGAGCAGAATTATTAATGAGGTTGAACACGTAAACCGTGTAGTTTATGATATAACCTCCAAACCCCCCGGAACTGTCGAGTGGGAATGATAAAAAAGCAGCCGAAAACCCAGTAAAATTATGGGTTTTCGGCATTTGTTTTAATAAATGGTACTATTTGTGAGAAAGATTATGATTGGAGGTAGTTATGATTATGAAGATAGATGTTGTTTTGGATGGAGCAGCGGAAGAATTTACCGGCAAGATTATTGTAGTTGTTCATAGGAATGATGATGTGGAAGAGAAATGGGTGGTTGCGCCTAAAAATATGACTTTTACAAAAGAGGAGATTATGCAACAAATTCATTTTCAGGAACAATATTTTGACAGTGAGATTATAATGTGAAGCTAATCTGCCTTTGTTATTAAGGCAAGAAAATTGTAATTTGAAATTGAGTATGCTTAATTTATTTAAAAAAATTTCAATAGGTATTTGAGGAAAATCTATTGAGAATCTCGGCAAATCCGCTTATAATATTTTTGTTATAATGTGTAACATATCCACAGTGCGACTAAGAATAAAGAACTATAAATGTTCTAAAATTAAATGAGGAGTTGGGATTAAGTTGAAAAAATATAAGTTAGGGTTTGATATTTACGGATTATTATTGTTTTTGATTATTATGATTCCTAATTTTATCTGGTTTGCTGTTCCGGCTCCTAATGATATTCTGAGGATCGGTTCGGTTACAGAAGCAGTTGATACCATAGCCTCAGTGTGTCAGATATTGATGGTTGTTTCTCTTTGTATTTTTTTAAACAGGGAAATCTCCAAACTTTGCATCACGCATTTAACTATCGCTGTGATAATTTCTTGTTTTTTATACTATGCAAGTTGGGCTGGCTATTATGCAGGCGTTGTTAATGCTGTTATCATATTAGGGTTGACGATTTTTCCTTGTATGGCTTTCCTCCTTTATGCCATTGACAGAAAAACATTATTGCGGTTGTTCCGATTTCTGTTTTTACAGTCTGCCATTTGATATATAGCGTGGTTAATTTTATAATTTGATAATTGTCTGTTGCTGGATTGACAAATGTAAAGAAAGAGGCATTATGATAACAAGATTAAAATACGGAAACACAAATACATATTTCATTCATGGTGTAAACGGTGGTTTGCTGATTGATACAGATTATGCTGGAACTATGCAGGCATTTTATAAAGCCTTAAAGAAAAGTGGTATATCAATAACCGATATTACTTATATTTTGGCAACACACTATCATCCAGATCATATCGGACTTTTTAGTGAACTGCAAAAAATGGGAATAAAATTGTTACTCATAGATACTCAATATGACTATGTGCATTTTTCAGATGATATATTTAAGCGGGAAAAACATTTGCAATTTGAACCTATCGACGAAAAAAATGCTGTTATAATTACCTGTGAATCAAGCAGGAAATTTCTTTCAAATATGGGGATTGACGGAGAATTTATTCAGACCGAAAGCCACAGTAAAGACAGTATATCTCTGATTTTAGATAACGGAGAATGTATTGTGGGTGATTTAGAACCGATAGAATATCTTGACGCTTATGACGAAAACATTGCTCTGCAAAGTGACTGGAACCAAATAATGAGATATAACCCTAAAGTGATATATTATGCTCATGCCAACGAAAAGTATTTTGTATGACATTGTATAAGACAGCAACGAGTCAGCCTGTCCCCTACCCTGCTTCTGCGGTTGCTTAACACACGTAACACATTTTACACATTTTACCAACGTTTTTTTGTGCTTGATGTAAGTTTTCGTAGAGAATAGGAAAAAGCGTAAAAAGCCGAGAGAAAAAGTTAAAAGTCTGAAAATATAGAAAACAAGCCGTTTTTTAGGTGTAAAAAAAGATTACACTTTGAAAAACGGCTTGTTTTTTCTATTTAGTGCGAAAAGGAAAAATGGGGTAATCGGACGGTGTTTTGGCTGAATGATTACCCCGTAGCTTTTTAAATTAATGGTGTTTAAAAGCGTTTAAAATGGCTTTAAATCTGGTTTTAATTGAATTATTGAAAAAGCAATTACTATTGTAAGAATAGAAACTCAATGCGAAGAAACTAAATGTTATTGCGAAGTAGTTCGCATTCCGATAAAATCTAAGTTTTTCAACATTTCAGTGTTTTTTAGCGTGGAAAACTTTTAAACTAAACTATGGATAAATATGCACATTAAATGAATATTTTTTACAATTCAATTGTGCCGATTACTTTTCCGGCACAGCGGATGTCATCATATTCAGCTAATTTAATAGGTTCGTAGGCAGGGTTGAGAGAGATAAGCTCTCCTCTGCCTATTTTTTTTATGTAGGATTCGCCGTTTAAGATGAAAACACCTATTTCTCCTTCACAAATGCTTTCGGAGTTTTTGACAAGAACACGGTCACCATCAAAAAATTTAGGCTGCATACTGTCCCCTCTTACTTCAAGCATAAAATCCGCTGAGCTTGTTTTTTCGGTTTTAGGAACATTGGTGTACTCAACAGGCGTTTCATCGGAGAGCCAAGAACCAGTTCCGGCAGATGCAGGAGTTCTATAAAAAGGTATGATTATAGTTTTAGTGTTTGGTTTATTTATTTCTTCGGTTTTTGTCAAAGGTAATGGAATTGCTTTACTGTTTAATGCAGGTCTTTCTGTCCTGCCCACAATATAATCTATTGAGCAATCGAAAAAGGTGGCTATAGTTTGTATTTTGTCTATTGATGGAATTCGACCTCTTTTTATATTATCAACAACACTGGGGGCTAACGAAGCCAATTTCAACATTTGATTAATTGATAGTGAATTCTCCTCACACAACTTAGATATTCGCTCAAGCAATATGTTCAAATCATACATAAAACCACTCCCTATTTTGTTAATTGCTACAAATCTGTAAATTGACAGAATAAATCCTTGAAATTCTGTCAATTTACAGATATAATATAACTAAGTTAAATGATAACTTAATTTTAACATAGTTAATTTTATAAGACAAGGAGGTTTCTTTATGAATTTTGGTTCAAACGTGCAAAAATACAGAAAAAAGGCAAATCTAACACAGGTTGAGCTTGCTCAAGCTGCAAGCGTTACTCCATCAATGATTAATCAGATAGAAAAGGGCATCAGAAATCCATCTGTGTTAGTCGGTTTTGAGATTGCAAAAGCTCTTAAGATTACTCTTGATGAGCTTTGTAAGGGGGCTTAATTATGACAGGTACAAAAATTTTTGTTGAGATACTGTGCAATGTTGGTGACACTGTTTGGCTGCTCGATGGCGATGAGAAATTTGAATTTAAATCTAAAATTGATGAAATCAGGATTTCAAGTGAAAACAGAATTTCATATCATTGTGAAAATGCTTATGATTGGTTTGAAACATCTGACTTTGGAAAAATCGTCTTTTTAAGCAAAGAGGCAGCAGAGCAAATGCTTGGAGGTAAAGTATGATAGGAAAGGTATTATACAGGTATAAAGTAATAGGAAACATCAACAACCGTGTTGTGCTTGCCCACAATCCGAAAGCTGTTGAGCCTTGGGTGGTTTGGTGGCTGGACGCTGACGGCGATCCTTACAGCGGAAGTTATTTTTCGAACCGTAATGCTGCAATAAAAGAATTCTGCGCAAGAGCGTTTTAGGAGGTTTATGTATGTATAAGAAAATCTGTAAACGTTGCGGTGAGGAATTTATTGCACGGACAAGTAAAGCGACATATTGTTCTAATTGCGTGACAGCTATTAAGTCTGATGCTTTTAAAGCTAAAATGCGAGAGCTTAACAGACCGCTTACGCCCGACACGGAATTCTTAGTTTGTATCTATACTGCACGTGGTGACAGTATCTCTCGGATAGCTATAGATTTGCGACGAAGCAAGGAGAATGTTCTCAAGATTTTAAATGAAGCTAAAGCAAGCGGAAGATATGAGGAGCATATAAAATGTTATATGGATTATGCCGGAGATATTAAGGAAAAATAGGAGGAATAATTTTGAGATTAACTAAAGAATTCAAAAAAGGCTGTGTCGGATATATGACGGATTACGGAGAAAAAATTCCTGCGGAATTGACCGATGATGAAGTCAGAACGGTACTTAAGCGACTCTGCGAATATGAAAACACGGGACTGACGCCGGAAGAAATTGTTGAAATGAAAAAATCTGCTGTTACATTATCGGAACAGCAGATTCACAGACGACTAGAAAAATATAGCATACCAAAAGGTATATACGTTGATAATCCTACAAAAATTTCCAAAGATTATTCATTAAAACATATTAATTGTGATGATTTGCAGATACAGCGTATATCATTTGTAAACAAAGCTGTCAAATATATTGCCAAGCAAGGTGCATTTGAATTGAATCAAGGGAAACTTACGGTTAATACCGATAAAATACCTGATAAGATATTTTTAATTCGTTCAGCAATAACTAAATACATAGAGCGCATTATACAAGCTTGCGAGTAAATGTTGGTATTCCTAATAACCATATACTATTTAATAATTCAACAAAGAGTTTTTGTGATTTATATGAAGATACAGTTATCTTTTCATATTTAACAAGATACTCTTTCAAAACACAATACCTGCAATAAAGATCGAACATCAAATCACAAGGTAAATCAAACACTGCGTTTGATAGAAATTCTAAATCTTCAAGATGCTCACTTAAATTAATAACAATATCATTTGTTTCTTCGTAACATTTTACAGGAATGTTATCATCTTTTATTAATCTATCAAAAAGAACCAAGTACTTAGAAATGAACTTTTCTTCTAAAAATAGTGCTTCAAATATATCTCTAAAATTTGTAAGTATTGTAATTGAATTCATTTTCACAATTATATCCCCTTTCAATAAAATTATATCACAAAGCCGAAACCGCCGCAAGGCGGTCAGCAGGAAATGACCTCCCTGCTCTGATGATGGCAGGTCAAAAGGATGTGATTTTTTGATTTATCTTACAGTTAAAGAAGTTGCTGATCTGAAAGGTTGTTCCGAACGCAGTATTCAATCTTGTGTATCAACCGGGAGCATAAAAGCTAATGTTGATACTACTCAGAACAATCGGAAAAAATTTATAATTCCCATAAGCGAACTATCCACACATGAGCAACTTAAATACTATAAATCTCACAACATAGAAATTCCGGAAGAGCTGCTTGCCGGGCGAAAGCCGAAAGCTCAGCATCCACACAAGGAGTTTGACGAATTTACCGCCGAACAGCGTGAGGAGATTGCTCAGTGGATACGCATTATAAATGCGTGGGATGAATATTGTGTTAATTCAAAGCTCAGTAAAGTAAACGCTACTGAAAAGTTCGTACAGCTGCAGAGGGTTGCTAACCCGGAGATTAATATTTCAAAAGGCATTTTATACCGCAAAAAAGCGGCTTTAAAGGCTGATGACCTTGCAGGTCTGATTGACAACCGGGGAAGCTGGAAGAAAGGCACTTCAACTATTCCCGATGTAGCCTGGGAATGTTTCCTCTACTTTTATCTGGACGAAGCTCAGCACCCTATTCAGGCTTGCATAGACTACACAAGAATGTGGCTCAAGGATAAAGCTCCGCAGTATTTACCGCTGCCTGATTATTCAAGCTTTTACAGAAAGGTTCAGACAGCGATACCCAAACCGCTTGAAATTATGGGACGTGAGGGTATGAAGGCTTTCCAGGACAGGTGCGGTACTTACATACGCAGAACCTATGAGGGAATGGTAAGTAACGAGTGGTGGATTGCCGATAACCACACCTTTGATGTTCAGACAAAAGGCGAAAACGGGAAAATCCACAGGCTGTACCTGACGGCATTCTTTGACGCCCGGTCGGGTATTTTCACAGGCTGTTATGTTACTGACGCTCCTTCATCACAGGCAACGCTCATAGCACTTCGCAAGGGAATTATGAAATACGGAATACCGCAGAATATCTATGTTGATAACGGTAGAGAATTTCTTACCCGTGATGTCGGCGGACTGGGACACAGGCAGAAGAAAAGCACGAAGGATGAATTTGCTCCGCCGCCTGTATTTGAAAGGCTGGGCATTAAAATGACGAATGCAATCGTGCGAAACGCTAAGGCTAAAATCATTGAACGGCGATTCAGAGATGTCAAGGACAGGCTTTCAAGGCTGTTTCCTACATACACAGGCGGTAATGTTGTTGAACGCCCCGAACGGCTCAAAAAGGTTATTAAAAATTCAGATAATATTCCCACCGATGATGAGTTTACCAAGGCTGTTGAGGACATTCTTGAATACTATTTCAACGAGCAGTCTTATTCCGGAGCAGTATCGGCTGACAGCGGCAAAACCCGTATGCAGGTGTATCAGGAAAACCTGCACGAACAGAGAATTGCCTCTGAGCTTGACCTCAACCTTATGCTTATGCGTTCTACCAGAAGTCAGAAGGTCGGCAAGCGTGGAGTTCATATTATGGTGGCAGGCGAACAGATTGACTATTTCAATGATGAGCTGAAAGCAAACTATTTCGGTCAATCGGTATATTGCCGATACGACCCCGAGAATATGTCCACGGTAAGAATTTACGACCTCAAGGATAATTACCTTATGACCGTTCCGGCTGACAATGAGGCTATTTGTGAATACGGTGCTTCCAAGGATGAGCTTGCAGTTGCAATCCGCAAGACAAAAAGCTTTGAAAAGCTCACAGCTCAACAGCTTAAGGCAACAACTATTACAAGCCTCGGAAAGAAAACTGCTCTTGAGCTTGTACTTGCCGCTGCAGAGAAAAACAAGGCAAAAGCCACGGAGCTTAAGCCGAAGATTATTTCAGTACACCGTGCCGATGAAGAGCCTGCAGAAATCAAGCAGGCAGTCGGTCAGAATAATATAGTTAAAATTGATAAGGCAAAAATGATCAGGAATATTGAAGAAAGACAAAGGGAGGAATAATTATGTCAATCAATCCTGAATTACAGCAAAAGCTTAGAGATTACATTAAAGAAGCTTGCGATGGTTCTCAGAATAAAGCTGCTAAAGCTCTTGGATGGTCTTCTGCGTATATATCGACATATCTTAAAGGCGATTTTAAGGGCGATATAGCTAAGTTTGAGGCTTCACTGTCAGAGGCTTTTGCAAACAAAAATGCAGCGGAAATGCTCAGAAGCGCAGTTGTAAGCGGTACATACAAGCCGACAGGCATAAGCGAGGGAGTGTATGAAACAATCCGCTTGTGCCACCTCAAGGGCGGTCTTGCTATTGAGTGCGGCGACGCAGGAATCGGAAAGACTATGGCTTGTAAGAAGTATGCAGAGGATTTTCCAACTTCTGCGATATATGTTACCGTTAATCCTTGTCTGGTTACTCTTAACGCATTTTTAAAGCTGATGTGCCGTACTCAGAAGATTACGGCAAGCGGTCGCAAGGATGAAATGTGGATGAGGCTGTCTGACAGCTTTGCAGGAGAACGCAAGGTGATTATCATTGATGAAGCTCAGCACCTGCCTATCAAGACTATTGAGGCAATCAGAGCTTTCTTTGACAGCAACCCCACACTCGGTATTTGCCTTGTCGGCAACATTGAAACCGTAACCAATACAGGCAGAAGTAAGGAGGCTTTCGCTCAGATAAGAAACAGAACAAAGCTGACTGAAATCAGGCACACTTCGTCAATCACAGCTGATGATATATCTTTACTGTTTCCGCCTGTTGCAAATGAAACCAAAGCAAAGAACTTACTTCTCAGCATAGCTCGCTCAGAGCAGGGCATCAGAGGTGCGTCAAATGTTTTCTCTAATGCTGTTGACAACGGAAATATTACATATGACGGTCTGCTTGCTATGGCTAAGGCTATGAAAATCAATATATACGGAGGGATTTAAATGAATTTAAAGAGGGTTTTACTGTACTTATTCACAGGCTTTTGCGCCGGTGGAATGGTGCTTGCAATGCTCGAAAAAATGGGCTTGCGCACCACATCATACGGCGGAGAGATACTTTTTGTACCGTGCGTGGTGCTCTGCGTATGGTTCGGGTGGACACTGAAAACAGAAACACAAAAAATATTCAGGAGGGATAAGAATGGTAGTTCACGCAGAAAATGAAAAGCAGAAAGCGGTTGCCGCAGTACATATTTGCAAAGGCAGTATTTGCGGTAAATGCCTGAATTTCAGCAAAAGCATTATCAACAGCGAAAGAGGCTATTGTATTTTTCGCAATTCACCGATAGAAAGATGCGATTATTGCAGTTATTTCAAGGAGGACACAAGGAAATGACAAGTGAAGACTGGAAACAGGTTGAAAAAGACCTTAAATTTGTTGATTTATACACTGTAAAGCTGCTGATCGACGGATACGAAGTATCATTACAGCTCCGGCAGATTTCACAGTTCAGAAATGCTATTGTGGTATATGTCAACGGTGTATTTCGTGGTAAGTGGCTTACTGAGGATTGCGAGGAGCGCAGAAGATTTTTCCCTTGTAAAAAACGCTGCTTAACTAATACCAACGAGCTTAAGAAAATGGGAATTCGCAGTAAAAAGGAAATTCAGAAATATAAGGAAAGTGCAACATATAATCAGTATTCATCAGCCTGGACGAATTTCAAGGCTATGAAAAAGCACTTTGAAATGAATAACAAAAGCATAGAAATTCTGGAGGTTTAATAATGGATATCAGTTTTGATGAAAAGATAAAAAATCAGGCAGGTTGTACAGCAATTGACAGTTTATGTGATAAAGCAAAGAAGTCCGTTATGGCTGAAAAAACCGTAATTATTTCAGTTATAGGTGATGACGATGACAGAGATGCCATAATAGCCGGTAATGCATTAGATGTAACCGGGGAACTCGGAGAATTAATTATGATTCATCTTAATCGAATTAAGAAACAGAGCGGCAGATCACTTGCCAATATGCATTTAAATGCTTTGCTAAAAGGAATTCAACAACAATGGTTGCAGGGATAATCCCTGCTCCTTAATGCAGCTCCCTTGGGAACGGTCACAAGCCCGTGAGAATGCAGAGTGAGGACACACAATTCACCATTATTTTTCAAGGAGGTAAACCTATGGAAACATCAAAAAGAATATGTAAAAACGGCTCAATCACTCTGCCTAAGCAGATAAGAGCCGAGGCAGGACTGTTCCCCGGCAACGCCGTTGACATCAGCACTTCGACTGACGGCACAGTCACAATAAAGCCGACCGCCCCCTGCTGCCGTTTCTGCGGCTCGCCGGAAAAGGTTATCAATGTTGAGAGCATTGTGATTTGCAAAGACTGCGCTGCAAAAATTATTGAAAAGGTTGGTGCTACAAATGACTGATTTAAGAAAACAGATTGATGAGCTTGCGGCAATTAAGGTTGATATGGGAAAGCTAAAGGAGCGCAAGGATAAGCTTGAGGCTGAAATTATAAAGCAGTGCACCGCTGACCTTGAAAACACGAAGTATAAGAGTATTCGATATGAGGGTGATGTTTTTGACCTGACAGCCGTTACAGCTGAAAGTCTTAAGGTTACATACGATTCCTTCTTACCAATAATTTTCGGTAAAGCATACGAGGACGCAGTTACCGAAAAGACGGACTATTCTATATCTGCTCCTGCAAAGCGAATGCTGATAGGTCTTTGGACAGGAAATTATGTTAAATGCACTGTAAAAGAAGTCATTGAGCAAATGAACGGCGTTACTGATGAAGAGCGCAAGCAGCTCCTTAAGAAGTGTAAAGGCATTAACTATGACAAGGATGTCAGCAATATCTTAAAGTTTACTTCCTTGTCAGAGGAAGATGCAAAGGAATATGCTTATCTCATTTCTGATGCTGCCGTCTGGCAGGATTTTAAAAATCTTCTCACTATTAACGGCATTGATGATGAAGAGCAGATTAACGATATTCTTCTTAAAATTCAGAGTGCATTTGTGGTTGAGGAAAGCACAAAAATTTCATTAAGCTGAGGTGATTTAATTGTTAAAGCCACAGCAAACTCAAAGAATTTATGCTATGGGTGCAAGGCTCGGACTTGTGGAGAGCGGTAATAAAAACGACCTTTTACACGAACTGGTTTTCAGCATTTCTCAGAAGAACAGCGTCAGAGAGCTTGATGAGCAAGAATATAAAAAGGTTGTTTCTGAGCTTGCTTTACAGCTCAAAGCAGCTAATCTTACAGAGCCGAAGACGGTGCATCCGTTCAAGGCTCAAAAGCGTGAGGAAAAGGGTATCGGCAAGATGTCAGACGGTCAGATAAGGAAAGTATGGCAGCTGATGTATAGTTTACAAAAGCTTGACATAAAGCCGTCAGGCGCAAGGCTCGGCGAACGTTTATGCGGAATCATCAAAAAGGAGCTGCACATTGACGCTATACCGAAAGACCCTTTCTCCTGGCTTACATATCAACAGGGTGTTAAGCTCATTGAAAAGCTGAAAAAATATGTTGCTAATGCGCAAAGGAGGAAGGACGGTGAAAATTCATCTTGATGATCTTATAGGAACTCAGCGTGAGATTGCCGAGGTAATCGGAATTGAAAGCTATATCAGGCTCTGCAAGGTTTTCGGCGGTGATAATATTTATATTCAGAAATACAGCGAATTGCAGAAGATTGAACGAAATGCTGAGATTAAATCAAAATACAACGGTTATAACAGTTATCAGCTTGCACGGGAATATGATTTATCTGAACGATATGTCAGATTTATATGCTCGGGCGGACAGCTTGACGGTCAGCTGAGCATTTTTGATGATTAGGAAATAAATTAAGGAAATATTTCCTCTACGAAGTATCCGAATTATAAGGTATTATTGAGTTAGAAACTTGATAATACCTTATTTTTTATGGAGTTGAAAATATGAATTTTACAGCGGATACCTGGTGGCTCTTTGGACTGATAGTCACGGGCGCAATAGCGATAATCGGATTTTTCCTGAAACGGACAATCAATCAAACCGACAGGCACGACAAGGAAATTAAAGAAATTCAGCTGTCCTATGTGACTAAGGATGAGCTTAAAGATGTTAAAACCGATGTAAATCATTCTATCAGCAAGCTACAGACGGATGTTGAACAGATTAAGGACACCTGCCTGACTAAGAAAGATTACTACAACTCAATCAATGAGGTTAAGGACGAAATAAAAACGCAGAATAAGCTGATTTTAGAGCTTTTAAGAGGAGGAAAAAGAAATGAATAATGATGCCGCAAAGGAGTATATGCAAAAAATCAGGGCGAGAAATTTTGTCAAGAACAACGGTCAGGTGTTGAGGACTATCAACATTATGCATGTAGGTTATGAGAAACTTGCTGATGTAAAGTATGCTTTAGGGGATATTCCGGAACACGATTTTCTTTCTTCTGTCAACTATCTTTTTCTTTCAGAGTATATTCTGCTCAGAAAAATCAAGAGCAAAGAGCCTGCCGATATTGCAGATGTACCATATGAGGAGCTTGAGGCAAAGCTATCACAGAAAGGTATTAAGCTTCTTGACGGAACGATTAACGATAATTCCGTAGAGGTGTAGCTATGAGCAGAACTAACCGCAGAGCCTGCGGAAAGATAGACAAGCTCCCTGCCGACCTCAAGGACACCGTAGATCAGATGCTTGTCAGCGGTCAGACCTACCGTGAGATTGTAGCGTATCTGTCAGAGAACGGCGAACAGCTCTCTCAGGCGGCGGTAAGCCGTTACGCATCACGATTTCTTGCCAACGCTCAGCAGCTCAGAATAGCACAGGAGAATTTCAGAATGATACTCACAGAAACGGAACGCTATCCTGAACTTGACCCTGCCGAGGCTATTCTGCGTATGGCATCTCAGAAAGTTTTTGACGCTATCGCAAAGCTTGACGAAGGGCAGTTTGATGATGTGTCGGCTGACGACCTGTTAAGACAGGCTACGGCACTTGCAAGAGCGGTTGCCTATAAGCGAAAAACCGACATTGATGTCAAGTCAGACAAGCAGATTGCTCTTGAGGAAAATCAGAGCCTGCTGTACGACACAATCAAGAAGAGTAACCCACGCTTGTATAATGAGCTTATGGACGAAATTACAAAGCTCAAAAAGCAAGCTAAGGAGGCTTAGAATGGATAAATACGAATGGTATGTACTTCATGTAAAGACAGACAGCGAGCTTGATGTTGCGAAAGCTTTGGAAAGTCGAGGCTTTTCAACCGCTGTTCCTACCGAAAGCCGTGTTATCCGTAAGGGCGGAAAATGGACTAAGAAAACCTACATTGTTTTTACAGGCTATGTTTTTGTTTTTATGCGATACAGCTGGTCGAAGTATTATGCAATGAATAACATCAACGGAATTATTAAAATTCTCGGCGGAGGTCAAAACCCCATTCCGCTCAGCAAGTCTGAATCGGAGTTTATCCTTAGACTTTCAGACCTGCTTTCCGAGCCGTCAGTGCTGAAATTCAATGATGATAACAGCTACGAGATAGTCAGCGGATTTCTTGCAGACTGCAAGGATAAAATCGTTAAAATTGAACGCAGATACAAGAAAGCGACAGTCAGGCTTACTGTTGCAGGAGAAGAAAAAGAAATCAAGGTGTCTTTCGTTGAAGGCACAGAACAAATGCCGGAGCAGACAGCGGATTGATTCGTCTTCGCTTGATGAAGGGTTGTTATATGCTTAGTACCGATAACTAAAAGTTAGCGGACGGCGAAGCTCGCATAAAACGGTATTTAAACAGATTTTAAGCACCCTTTACCGGGTGTTTTTATTTTGAAAGCGAGGTGCAGAATGGATAAGCTTAATAAGCTTGAGCAGCTGCTCAGGGAAACAGATATAAAACAGGAATTCAATATTGTTGAGGACTTAAAGGCTTTGGCTCTCTCCTACGGAGTTGTCAAGTCAAAGGATTTCCGCAAAAAGCTCAACGCTCTGATTGAAAAATACGAAAATGACGAATTAACGGCAATCCGTGAAGCACTGATAAAGAAATGCCAAAGCGGTGACACCCAGGCTATCAAGCTGTATGCCGAATACTTCAAGCCTGAAACTGTTGTCAGCGTTGACGACGGCTTGATTGAAGCACTTTCAGGCGCAGGCAAGGAGGCTTTTGCTGATGAAATTTAAACCTTTTTCCAAAAAGCAGTTAAAAGTCCTCTCCTGGTGGAAGGTTGACGGAATTAAGGATAAATACGATGCAATCATAGCAGACGGCTCTGTCCGTTCCGGTAAGACGGTCAGTATGAGCATATCCTTTCTGATATGGGCAATGGATACCTTCTCTGACTGCAACTTTGCAATCTGCGGTAAGACTGTAGGCTCTTGTCGCCGAAATGTTATTAAGCCGCTTATCAATATGCTGAAGCACCGCTATGACATCAAGGACAAACGCTCCGAAAATTCACTGACAGTCAGTAAAAACGGCAAGACAAACACTTTTTACATTTTCGGTGGCAAGGACGAAAGCTCACAGGACTTGATTCAGGGTGTTACGCTGGCAGGCGTACTCTTTGATGAGGTTGCTCTTATGCCACGCTCGTTCGTTGAGCAGGCTCTCGCCCGTTGCTCCGTTGAGGGTGCAAGGTTCTGGTTCAACTGCAACCCCGATAATCCTAATCACTGGTTTTATCAGGAATGGGTGTTGAAGGCTGAGGAAAAGCACGCATTAAGGCTTAAATTCTTAATGGATGATAATCTGAGCCTTTCCGAAAAGGTCAAGGAGCGTTACTACAGCCTTTATCAGGGGACATTCTTCCGCCGCTTTATCCTTGGCGAATGGGTAATCGCTGAGGGACTTGTTTATCAAGACTTTAACGACCATATCAAAGAAAATCTGTGGCACGGTAAAGAAAGCGACCTTAAGGGCGAATGGTATATATCCGTCGATTACGGAACTATAAACCCCTGCAGTATGGGTTTGTGGTGCGTGACCGATAAGGAAGCAATCAGAGTTAAGGAATCTTACTATAACAGCCGTAAAGAAGGTTACCAGCGCAGCGATGAAGAGCATTACGCAGAGCTTGAAAAGCTCGCAGGAGACCATTACATAGAGGATGTTGTTGTGGATCCTTCCGCTGCATCCTTTAAGACAACTATCCGCAGACACGGAAAGTTTTATACGAAGAATGCCAAGAACGACGTTATAAACGGTATCAGAATAACAAGTCAGATGCTTAAAAACGGACTTGTAAAAATCGGAGCTGACTGCAAAGCTTCGCAGGAAGAATTCGGTATGTACCGTTGGGACGACAAATCAGATGAAGACAAGGTTATTAAGGAAAATGACCACGCAATGGATGATACACGTTATTTCTGTTCAACGATTCTTAAGAGAAAATTTAAGTATAAGGGGTGGAACACCGATTGAGAAAATTTAAAAGATCATTTATAATTTCAGACTGGCTGCGAAACCTTGCCAAAAAGATGTTTCCGGAAGAGGTCAATGATAGTTACCTCTATGAAAATATGGACGACGCTATGGAAGACTGGCTCGGAATTTATCACGATGAACCGTTCTGGGAAAAGGATTGTCACGGTAAGACGTTAAACCTCGGTACTTCCGTAGCTTCGGAATTTGCAAGACTTATAATGATAGAATTTGAGTCGGAAATAACAGGCTCTGAACGTGCAGAATTTTTGCAGAAACAGTATGAACGCTTGAAAAATGTTTTAAGGATAAAGCTTGAATCTGGCTGTGCTTGTGGAGGCATTGTATTCAAACCCTATGTTAAAAACGGCGTTATCCTGCCTGACTGTATTACTCAGGACAACTTTATACCTATTCATTATGACAGTGAGCATATTACAGGTGCTATTTTCATTGACCAGCAGTGCAAGGGCGAGTGGTATTACACACGTCTTGAAAAACAGATTTATGATTACGAAACACGCAGTCACACAATAGAAAGTCACTTTTTTGTTTCACATTCCTACGATTCACTCGGACAGGAAACAGACCCTAAAAAGTTTGATATATGGAGCGGATTTGAACCGATTATCATAATAGAAGGCGTCGACCGTCCTCTGTTTGCTTTCTGGCGAGTGCCGTTTGCAAATCAGATTGATAAAGACAGTCCGCTCGGTGTATCGGTTTACAGCCGAGCCGTAAAACAGCTCCAGGAAGCTGATATGCAGTGGGACAGGTACTTGTGGGAATATAAAGGCGGCGAGCTTGCAGTTCACGCAGGCGAGGAATTTTTAAGGAAAATGCCGAAAGTTGACGGTCAGAATACGGATAAATTTGAAATGCCTGAAACAAGCGATCGCCTGTTCAGAAAATTTGCTATTTCCGCCGATGATGAAGGCAAAGCCTTCTACAACGTCTATAATCCTAATTTGCGTGATGAAGCTTATGCAAGAGGTCTGAACGAAATTAAAAGGCAGATTGAATTCAACTGCTCTCTTGCCTACGGTACTTTGTCAAATCCGCAGAATGTTGATAAAACAGCGGAAGAAATCAAAGCCTCAAAACAGCGCAGTTATACTGCTGTAGAAGATATGCAGACCTCTTTGGAGTCTGTTCTCAAGGACTACATATACGCTTGTGACGTTATGACCACCGTTTGTCATCTTGCCCCGGCAGGAAATTACGAAGTCAGCTTCAACTGGGGTGACGGAGTTCTTGAAGATAACGACAAGGAGCAGGCTATTCAGCTTAACGAGGTCAACAGCGGAATCAGAAAGAAAACCGATTATCTGAAATGGCGGTACGGTGTTGACGATAAGAAGGCGCAGGAAATGCTGCCTGAAAGCGGAGTGAAGAGCTTTTACAATGAAGGCGGTGGCACTTAATGCTGACACCTGAACAGCTCGCCCACTGCGCCGATGATATTGTAGAGCTTTACTCACAGCTTGAGGAAGAAATTGTCCGTGACATTTCCCGAAGAATTGTAAAAACCGGAATAATGACCGACACCGCAATATGGCAGGCACAGCATATGCAGGAGCTTGGCACACTTAACTCTGATATTCTAAGCAGTATTTCCAAGTACAGCGGTAAATGCGAATCGGAGCTTAAAAAGCTGTTTGAGATTGCAGGCATAACCGCTACGGAGTATGACAACGAAATATACAGAGCGCACGGACTTAATCCTAAGTCAATCAAGGTGTCCGATACTCAGCTGCTGATACTTGAGGCAGGTTTTAAGAAAACGCAGGGCAACCTCAGCAACCTTACCAAAACAACCGCCGTATCATCACAGACAAGCTTTATCAATGCCTGCAGCCTTGCTGAGCTCAAAGCCACAAGCGGAGCGTTTACTCCGCAACAGGCTATTATGGACGCAATAAGGCAGGTTGCCGAAAAAGGCGCAGAGGTAATATATCCGTCAGGACACATTGATAAGCTTGATGTAGCCGTGAGAAGAAATGTTATGACAGGCATAGGTCAGACCACGGGCGAAATCTGCCTTGCAAATGCCCGTGAGTTTGGCTGTGACCTTATGGAGATTACCGCCCACGCAGGCGCAAGACCGAGCCATTCGTACTGGCAGGGACAGGTTGTCAGTCTGAGCGGCAGAAAGGGTTACCTTTCCCTGTCTGACATCGGCTACGGCACAGGTGACGGCTTTAAGGGGTGGAACTGTCGGCACGACTGGTATCCGTACTTTGAGGGCAGTACACGGATGTATGACGAAGAAAAGCTAAAGCAGATGGACGCTAAAAACATTCAGTACCCGGACGGCTCAATGCACACAATTTACGAAGCTGAGCAGAAGCAACGAGCTTATGAAAGAAAAATCAGAGAGTCAAAACGCATCCTTGCGGCTTACGATGAAAGCATAAAGGGTGCAGAGGACAACGCTGTACGCAAGGCTTATCAGAATATCTTTGACAAGGAGTCCGTAAAGCTTAAAAGGCGTGAGTCTGAACTTGATAACTTCTGCGATAAGACAGGCTTGCTAAAGCGCAGCGACAGGGTTCAGAAGTACGGCTTTGGCAGAAGTACGGCGCAAAAGGCGGTAAAGTCTCATAGTAATTACTTGATAAACAGTAGTTACAATGATATAATATATATGAAAGGTAAAATGTCTGATGTTGATGTTCGTAAATGGTACAATATTCAAGATAAGAAAATCTATGAACTTATTGATAAAAGCAAATCACTTAAAGAACAAGCTCAACAAGCTCATCATTTAAGAAATCAATATAAATATCAAGCTCGTGAACTTATGAAAGACCAAGAAAAAAGGAAAATGCTTGATGCGCAATACCCATTACAAGAATTTGATTATTATTTCAATAAGTATAAAATAGATGGTGTTTCTGATAATGAAATATATAAAAAAATAATTGACAGTTCAATGCGACCTAATAAAAAGGTAAATCAAAAATTAGGATTGGAGTGAGTAATATGTATAAATATAAAATATGTAATGTTTATGATAAAGATATTTTTGATAGACAGTGTGTTGCACTTGAAAAGAATATTAAAGGAATAAAAGAAATATCTTATTTAGAAGATGTTGATGGTTCTCAAATAAAATTTTATGAAGCTCAAAACGGGAAAAAACTCAGCGTAGAAAACAATAAAATTTTTGGAGTTATTATTGTTTCTGAGTTCTCAGTTGAAGAATACTTTAAATAAAGCTTGTATTTCCTTTTATTTCAAAAAGGTAAAGTTACACCACCAATTCATTAAAATGCAAATTAAACGAATTTAAACGGTATTTAAAGGGGTATTTGATATACTCCTTTTACTTTTGCCGCAATTTCATATTATCAGGTTATAAGCTCCCGATTTTCGGGGGCTTTTAATATTGCTCTTGTCGGAGAGCTTTAAACACCGACACTGCTCGGCGGAGCTTTAAGCGCACGGTCTGACAGACCTTTAAATGTCAACACACAATTTCAAAAATTATTAACAGGAGGTAAAAACCTATGGATTTAATGGAAATGCTCAAAGCTTTATTTAACGGCGAAGCACTTACATTTGACCAGTTCGCAGAAAAAGTCAACCAGTCATCAGACGTAAAGCTCGGCAACCTTGCCGGCGGTCAGTACGTTGACAAAAACAAGTATGACGATATTTCAAGACAGCTTGAAACGGCGAACGCAAGCCTTGTCGACTATGACCCCGAGTGGAAGTCAAAACTGGAGCAGGCGCAGGCTGACGGTGAGAAGAAACTCAATGACTACATATTTGACCAGTCGGTTGAAAAGGTAATTGCTGATTCCGGCGCAGCTGATGTTTTTTCTGTCAAAGCAAACCTTGATATGTCAACCGTTGCCCCGGGCGAGGACGGCACAATTTTAGGGCTTTCGGAACAGCTTAAAAACCTCAAGACAGCAAAGCCGTTCTTGTTTAAGACCACAGAACCCGAACCAAAGCTTAATCTTGGTGGGGCGACGCCTGGCACAAAATCCGGACAGATTAAAAAAGATATTTCTGATATGTCCTATGAGGAATATAAGGAATATCGAAAAACTCTTTAAGAAAGAAGGAACTCTAAATGCCTAATGAATTTTTAACACCTCAGATTATCGCTAACGAAGCGCTTATGGTACTCGAAAGCAATTTGACAATGGCTAACCTTGTACATCGTGATTATTCAGATGAATTTGTTGAGGTTGGCGACACAATCACAATCAGAAAGCCTGCAAAATTTGTCGCAAAGAATTTTGTGGGAAAGGTTACACAGCAGGACATAACAGAGGGTTCGGTAACCGTAAAAATGGACCGATTCAGAGATGTCACTGTTAAAATTACATCAAAACAGCTTTCGCTTGACATCAAGGACTTCTCAAAGCAGGTAGTAGAACCTGCTCTTATGGCTATTGCTCAGGCTATCGACAGTGATTTGCTGGCGGTAGGAATTGAAAAAGCCGCAAAAACTGCCACAGTATCAAGTAAACCTGTAATTGATGATATTGCAGGTGTAGGTAAAGCACTTGATATTTCAAAAGCACCGAGAAATAACCGTCGCCTTGTATTACCTCCGACAACGCTTTACAAGTATAACACCCTTGATAACTTTGCAAAGCAGAGCTATAAAGGTGATTCACAGGCACTCAAAGAATCGGAAATCGGCAAGGTATATACCTGCGAAACATTTATGTCTCAGAACTGCCCTGAAAATCAGTCGGTAACACCGGGAACAGTTACAAAGTATAAGGTAACAGGCACTGAGGATACTACTGTATTTACAGTATCAGGAGGTTCTCCTGCAACAGGTACTATCAAAAAAGGAGACCAGCTTATTGTTGATGGTTATCTCTATACTGTTCAGGATGACGTTACGCTCGCAAGCGGCGCAGGAACAATCACTGTTGATCAGAATATTCCTGCAACAATTGATATAGCCGTAGATGTTAAGGTTATCAACAAGGCTCACGCTCTCGGTTTCCATCGTAACGGTCTTGCTCTTGTTACAAGAAACCTTGAAACACCTATGGGTGCTTCAAAATCATATATTGCATCTGCTAACGGCTTGGGTGTTCGTGTTGTTATGGATTATGACCCCGACACGAAAACGGATACAATCAGCTTTGATATTATTTATGGTATCAAAGAACTTGATGAAAACCTTCTTGTTGACTTTTCATAAGGTGTTTTAAAATGTATGCAGATTATTCTTTTTACAGTGATTCCTGGGAAGGTACTCTGATACCTTCTCAGGAATTTTACAGCTATGCAAAAAAAGCTGAACACTTAATCAACTATATTGTCAACGGCGGTATTAAAGAGGTTACGGTACAGGTTCAGAATGCAGTCTGTGCTGCTGCCGAAGCTGCATACGAACTTAGACAGAGTGTAGCAAATATACCGCAAGGCATTAAGTCTGAAAACACAGACGGCTACAGCGTTACTTATAAGGACTACAACGCTGATGAGCTTGCAGACAGAGAAAAGAAAGCTATGTTCAAGGCTATCCGTCAGGAATTGAGCGGTACAGGCTTGCTGTATCAGGGGGTGTGCTGATGTTTACTAACCATACTACAATAACCCTGTTCTGTAGCAAGCAGATGGGACGGGAAAAGCTGTGGAGCAGGCATATTCTCTCTGATGTGAATTTCCACGGAACAGACCAGTTACTTGTCAGCGATAAAGAAGTAAAGCGAACCGAGGAATACATTATCCGTGTGCCTGACTCCGCTCTTGAAAAGTATGTTGACAAGGCAACCTACAAGGCTATGCCTGCCGATGAGGCTTACAACTGCTTTACCCTCAAGAAAGGCGACTATATCGTTAAGGGAAAGGTTGACTGCGAGGTTATAAGCTCGGCTGACATAATCAAGAATTATGATGCACTTGAGATTGTTTCTGTAACGGAAAATCTTAACGCATCAAGATATTCAAAACACATTAAAGTGGTGGTTAAATGATTATTAAACTGCTTTTTAATACTACAGAAACAATGCTTAAAGACCGTGGTTTAGAGGCTGGGGGCAAGGTGCAGAAAATTGTTGACAGCGAAGTGCTCCGCCGCTGTGATCCTTATGTGCCGTTTGACACAGGTTACCTTAAAAAGAGCGGTATCATCGGAACGAAAATCGGCAAGGGTGAAGTGGTTTACGATGCCGTCTATGCTCATACTAACTACTATATGAATGCGGGCAAGGGCAAGCAAGGTACTTCAAAGGGCGGTTTGCGTGGTAAGTTTTGGTTTGAGCGTATGAAAGCAGACCACCTTGACGATATTTTGAAAACCGCAAAGGAAAAAGCGGAGGTAAATAATGAATAAATCAATTATACAGTCGTTGTTTGAATGGTTTGCAGACTGTGAAATCCTTGAGGCTGATTCAGATTTGAATATTGACTATCTCGGCGAGGAGGCAGAGCAGTACAGCATTGAAACCGTGCCTTGTAAAACGGTGGTGAAAAGCTATATTGACGGCTCGGCTAAATGCCAGTATCTCTTTATCTTTGCAAGCCGTGAATGCTATAGTCAGGAAAATGGCATAAATATGGCTAACCTTGAGTTTTATGAAAGACTCGAAGAATGGATTGCGGAGCAGAATTTGAATCGCAGGCTGCCAAAGCTGCCCAGCGGCTGTACAGCGCAGTCAATCAAGGTGCAGTCATCTGGATATGTTATGAACAATGACACAAAAACGGCACGGTATCAGATACAGTGCCGTTTGGAATATACTAAGAAAATTAAAAACACGGAGGTAAACAATGAGTGAAGTAATCAGACAGCGCAGAATGCAGGCAAATTATCTTAACTGCAGCAGTGAAGAAGGGACAAAAGCTTTTGCTCTTTTGGGCGTGGGCGCAAAAACGCTTGATGAAAACCCGTCAGCTCAGACTAAGAGCCGTAAATATGTTTGCGACAAATCGGCGACTAAATCAATCAGCGGTTACGATTGGAACACAGCATTTGACATTGACCAGATTCGTGAGCAGGCTGCGATTAATTTTATCGTCAACATTGGCGAAAAGCAGCTTGTGGGTGAAGATGCAGAAACGGAATATGTAGTTGTTGATCTTGATCAGAAAGAAGGCTCGAGCGGAAGTTCTTACCATGCACGCAAATTCAATGTTGCGATTGAAGTCGCATCATTTACAAACGATGACGGCGAGATGGGCTGTACAGGCAACTTTCTTGGCAAAGGAGATCCTGTTGAAGGTACTTTTGACACCTCAACTAAGGAATTTACAGCAAAGGCTTAATATGGAGGTAAGAAATGATAATCAATAATGTAAATCTGCATGACATTGATGTAGCAGATGCGCTTGAAATGGAGCGCTACGAAAAAGCAAATGATACAGTTGTTGAAAAGATGAAACAGCTTGACACCCACGGCAAGCGCAGGTCAGAACTTATTCGTGCGCAGTGTACTGCTGTTTTTGAATTTTTTGACGAGATCTTCGGTGACGGCACTGCTAAAAAGGTGTTCGGAGACTCTGTAAATCTTACTACCTGCATTAATGCCTATTCGGATGTTATTACTGCTGTTAATAAGCTTGACAAGAATCTCAGTGAACAGTATAAAACAAAGCTTGGAAACCGCCAGCAACGCCGTGATAAGAATAAGAAAAAGCATTATAACAACCGTCCGAAGCCCGTTAAGTAATGAATATGCTGCTTGACTCCGTTCCTGACAGTTTACATATTGCAGGGATGGAGTATAAAATAAAAACGGATTTCCGGACATGGCTCAGGTTTGAAAAGCTTTTATCTGAATGCGAAGACGATGCAGAAAATACCTTAGCTGATATAAAAAAGCTTATTTTTGGTGAAATACAGCCGCCTCCCCACGCTGATGAAGAGGCAGTAAACCAAATTTTATGGTTTTACCGCTGCGGAAAGCCTCCTCGGAAGGGCAGCGGTAAAGCGCAAAAAGAAATTTTCAGCTATGAATATGATGACGGCTATATCTGTGCGGCATTTATGCAGCAGTATCACATAGATTTAAACGCAGCTAATCTTCACTGGTGGAAGTTTCACGCTCTGATGCTCTCCCTATCAGACGATACAGAGTTTGTAAAAATAATGGGTTATAGGTCTATTGAAATCAATTCAAAAATGACCGCCGCTCAGAAAGCTTTTTATCAGAAGATGAAAAAGCAGTATAAGCTGCCGCTCAAGGAAAAAGTGCAAAAACAAATTTCGAGCATTGAAGACGCACTTATTAACGGAGAAACAATTGACAATCTCTTGTGAAATTTGTATAATATTGTTAAAGTTATATTATTTCACAAAGGAGTATTTGAATTATGAAAAGAGTATTAATAGCTTTGTTAATTGTAGTTATGTCATCAATATGTACAGCTTGTACTACAAAAGTATCTCAGTCAGAGAACAGCGAAAGCAGTTCAACTGAAACTACATCGGAATTGACTACATCAAGTCTTGAAACAAGTAAAAGCGAATCCTCAATAAATTTTGCAAATTTAAGCAATGAAGAATTTGCGGAAATTCTTGCGAGAGATAGTTCAACATCAGATGTATTATTTACTGTTGATAAATATAGTGATGATATGTATTTCCTGCGTTGTGACAATGAGAATATAAATGCTCACATTGGCTTTAGCGAATATGGAAAAAACATAACTTTTTCATTCACTACTGACGGCAGCGAGGATGAATGTTACTATGTACTGCTTAATGCATTAAGTTCAGAAATATTTAATATTTCATTTGATGATCAAATTGATATTCTTGCTCATTATAAGGTAGATAAAATTGATTACGATAATGGAAATATCAGTATTTCCGAAACAATCAAAGATGACATTAGAGTGATTGGAATTCGATTACAGTGAAAAACAAATCAAAAATCAAATGCCCTTACTGTGGTTATGAAATGCCCATATACTTTGACAAATCGTCAAGGTGTAGGGGCATTTTTGTATGCTGTAAAGGGCGAAACTGTAAGAAACAGTTTGAAATCGTAATAAACGACAACAAAGATAAATAAGGTCAAGTAGAGCCATTATGTGCCGATGACCTCACTAAAACATTAAATGGTGGTGAGTGAATTGGCATATGACGGCTCTATTAAAATTGACACAAAAATAGATACAAGCGGCTTTAAAAGCGGTATTGATAAGATAAAAAGCATTGCTCAGGCAGGCGCATCGGCTGTAATAACAACGCTTGCAGGCATTACAGCCGCACTCGGAGCAGGAGCAACGGCAGCGGCAACAGTCGGCTCGTCCTTTGAGGCGGCTATGTCAAAGGTATCTGCGATAAGCGGAGCTTCAGGCGACAGCCTGCAAAGTCTGACTGACAAAGCAAAAGAAATGGGAGCAAAAACAAAGTTCTCCGCTTCGGAATCAGCTTCGGCTTTGCAGTATATGGCTATGGCTGGTTGGGATACTGAATCAATGCTAAATGGTATTGACGGTATTATGAACCTTGCCGCCGCTGACGGCTTGGACTTAGCTACAACATCAGATATTGTCACAGACGCTCTGACGGCATTTAATCTTAAAGCCTCAGACAGTACGCATTTTGCGGATGTGCTTGCCAAAGCCTCAAGCTCGGCAAATACGAATGTATCTATGCTCGGCGAAAGCTTTAAGTATGTTGCTCCTCTTGCCGGCACTATGGGTTACTCTGTTGAAGATGTTTCCCTTGCCCTCGGTCTTATGGCTAATGCAAGCGTTAAAGGCAGTATGGCAGGAACAAGCCTAAAGACTGCCCTTTCTAACCTCGCCTCTCCGACTGAGGCTATGGCAAATGTAATGGCGAAGTACGGTATATCAATATCTGATGCAGAGGGCAACGCTCTTCCGCTCATAGATGTTCTTAAACAGCTGAGGGAAAAATTCGGTGGTCTGAGCGAAACCGAACAGGCTGCCGCCGCAAGCACTCTTTTCGGTAAAGAAGCAATGAGCGGTATGCTTGCCATCATAAACGCAAGCGAAAGCGATTTTGACAACCTTACTCAGAACATCAACAACGCTGACGGTGCGGCTAAGTCAATGGCTGACACTATGCAGGACAACCTGCATGGTCAGATTACAATTCTTAAGTCCGCACTTGAAGGACTTGGAATTGAAATCTATGAAGGTATGTCAGCTCCTCTTAAAGATGCGGCTGTTGAAGCTCAGAATTATGTAAACCGTCTGACCGAGGCTTTTACAAACGGCGGACTGTCGGAAATGATTGAGGAGGCTGGCTCTATTTTCGGCGAGCTTGCAGTCAAGGCGGCTCAGGCTGCTCCTGAAATGATAAATGCCGCTGTTGACTTTTTACAGGCTTTTGTTGACGGCATAGCGAATAACGCTGACAAGCTCGCAAAATCGGCAGTTGATATAATTCAGACTTTAATAACAAGCATAATCGAACACGCTCCCGATTTAATCAATGCGGCTAAGGTTATAGTATCGGAGCTTGCGGACAATCTTAGCAAGCTGTTGCCCAAAGAGCTGCAAAAGCCTGTTAAAGAGGCTATAAGCACAATTCAAAAGTCGTTTGAAAGCGGAGGTCTGAAAAAGGCTATTGAAAGCGTAAAAAACATTGTGATTAACTTAGGCAAGACTTTTACGAATGTAGCTAAGGTGGTTTTACCGCCGTTTTCTAAGGCTGTTGATTTCCTTGCCGATAATTTTAATATTCTTTTACCTCTTGCAACTTCATTATTAACAGCCTATAAGTCGTATGCAATCATTTCAACGGTTACTTCTCTATTCACTGCTCAGACAGCAGCGGTAACAGCCGAAAGCCTTGCAGAAGCCGCATCGCTCGGAACAATAACGCTCAAGCAGATTGCTGTAGCCGCCCTCACAGGCGAAATCACACTTGCTACAGCAGCGCAGTATGCGTGGAATTTAGCAATGAGCTTAAATCCGATAGGTATTGTTATTACTGCCGTAGCTGCTCTGGCGGCAGGTATTACAGCCTTATGCTTCACAATGTCTGATTCAACAGATGAAACATCTGACCTTGAGCTTGCACAGGAAAGGTTAAAGGAAAGTAATGAAAATCTCGGTAAATCATACGAAGAAATTGGCGGTAAATTTACCGACTTCCTTGAAGATATAAGCAATGCAGGCAGTATTTTTGATAATTTCAATGAAGAAATAATCATTTCAGATGATGAAAAGCAAGCTCTTGCTGATAATATGGACAGCGTTCAAAGAGAAATTACAGAAATATGTTCAACCGCTGCCGAGGAACGCAGAAAGCTTACAGGCGGTGAAATTGAACGGCTTGATGAGCTGTTTCAGAAAATGCACGAGCTGTCTGCACAGGAGCTTGCGATTGAACAAGCTAAGCAGGGAGTTGTCATTTCTCAGGCTCAGGCATTGTGCAATTCATCAGACATTTCTCTTGAAGAGTATATCAATCGTTCTAAGAGGATACAGAACTCAGCGGAAGAAACAAGAACAGCGGTAATAGATAAGGCTTACGAGCAATACACAGAAGAGGTTGCTTTACTTGACCAAAAACTTAAAACAAACTCCGATTATACTCAGGAGCAACACGATGCAGATGTTGCGGCTGCTGAAAAGTCTTATCAGAACGCCGTTGATTCAGCTAATAAGCAAGCTGCTGATACAGTAGCAATAATTGAAGAGGGGTATATAAATCGTGCTGACTTAATGACAGAATATACCGACAAGCTCAATAAACTTAATGACGATGAGGAATCTGAAAATTATAATCATGCCGTAAAACTCGGAGAAATCGAAAGGGAATATTATGCAAAGCTTGATCATTACAGAGAAGAGGGCTTACAGGGCATAGATTATGATACTATGCGACAAATCGCACTTGATGAAATGAAAGAAAAAGAAACAGAAGAAAATCAACGTCATATTGAAGCAATAACTAAGACAAGAAACAGCCAACAGAAAATACTTGACGATAAAAATTATCAGAATCAGCTTGGTGGTTTCCTTGCGCTTGAAGGATTGTATGAAACATATTCCGGAAAGACGAACGAAAAGTCGCAAGAAATCGTTGATGCATTTCATGAGCCTATGAAAAATTTGCCTGAAGATACCAAGAAAGCTTTTTCTGATGCAGTTAGTGGTGGTATTGAGGGCTTAAATAGTAAAAAAGAATCTATGTTTAGTACAGCATCAAATATTGCTTCGTCAGTAATCGGAATATTCAAATCAATGTTTGATGAACATTCTCCATCAAGAGTATTTAAAAAGATTTTTAAGTATACACTTGAAGGCGGCGAAAACGGTCTTGAAGACGAAGCACCGAAGCTGTATAAGCAAGCCGATGAGGTTGCATCGACATTTACAAATCGAATGAAAGCCGGTGTTTCCGTTGACGGTCTTATATCAAAAATGCGTGCAGCTGTAGCTGAGGGCAAGTCCTTTGTAGCCGAACAGCTCACCGCTAATATGGTTCATACCGTTAATTGGCAAAACGATAACGATAAAAAAGTAGTTCTGAAAGGCGATATAGTAAATCATCTTGAGGTTGACGGCAGAGAGTTTGCAGTTGCTTTTTCTCCGTATATATCGGAGGAATTAGCGTGGGAGGGGATTAATTTATGACTGAAATGTCAGTAAACAACATTGATATATCTGATTACAGCGCAAGGCTGCTCAGCTATTCGGTAAGCGGAACAACCCTTACCAACAGCACCTCGGCGACAACAAATCTTCTGAAAATGCCGGCTCTTTACTCAACCGTTTTCGGCACACGAACCCTGACAGTTACGCTTACATTTTCTCCTCACTTAGACGGCTGTTCGGCTAAGGGAACGGACATAACAGACAGATACGCAGCGGCAACCGATAATATCGCAAGGTTTGAGGCTGATATTATTGGCAAGGCAGTAGAGGTTTCCTTGCCTGACGGTTACATATATACCTCTGTGGTTACATCTATTTCTGCAGCTGTATTTGACAGTAGCGGAGAACACGATGTTACATACACGTTTATGGCTATCAGACATAAACAAGCGATAACTGCAACTGTTGCTCCGAACGGTAAAATATACTGTCAGTCAACTGCTCCTTGTAAGTTTAAGCTTATAGTAACATTACCTGAGGAAAGTTCTTTGATTACGGTTATGGACATAGTTGTTATTCATGTTGCCGAAAATACACCGCTTGTTATAGATGGGGAGCTTGGCTTAATAACACTCGGAGGGGTTAATAAGTTCCTTGACAGCACCTTAATTGAATTTCCTGTGCTGCAGCCGGGTGAGAATATTATAAGCTGTAATAATTCTCAGGCTGATATTCAAGTAATTTATACGCCGATTTATGTGTGATTTAAGGAGTGTTTAAATGGTTTTAAAAGTCTTTTATAACGATGATGTAAAGCTGTTTACTGATATTGACAGCACATTTTGCGTGACTAAGTCCTATGGCGGTATGATGAGCCTGCAGTTTGATATATCGCCAAAACACAGCTTATATAAATACTTCGTTTTGGATGGCGAGGTTGAATATGACAATCAAAAGTATCTTATAAAAAGCATTAACGAGCGCAAGACGGTATCAACTATCGTTTGCGAGCTTAATCTTGATGACCTCAGAGCAGATATGTTTACAAGCTTTAACAGAACTACTGAGAGCTTTCATAACATTTGTACTGAAATACTTTCTAACACCGAATGGACTGTAAAAAATGATACTCTTGTAAGTAAGCGGTGCAGTTTTGAGCTTACTGATGTAACTCCCCTTGACATCCTTGAACAATGTAAAAATTCAACGAGTTACGGAAATGTTTATGAGTTTAATACAAAGCAAAAAACTATTACTCTTATAAAGCCCGAAAACAACACCGAGCCTAAGGGAGTATATTTTACCGATGAATTAAACCTCACTGACTTAAACTACAAAGGCAGTTCATCAGGCTTAGTGACGAGGCTGTATGCATACGGCAAGGACGGTTTATCAATTGCGAGCGTTAATAACGGCTGTGAGTACATTGAAAATCACGAGTACACCGACAAGGTTATAAGCTTAGTGTGGCGTGATGAGCGTTATACTAATGATCAGTCTCTTTTTGATGATGCAGTTGCTAAGCTTGCTAATATGGCTCAACCGGAACAGTCCTACACTTGTAAGGTTATAGATCTCGCTAAGGCTCAGCCCGAGATTTATAGTGAAATACTTTCATACAGCCTTTATGATGTAGTAACACTTATTGACCGCAACCGTAGCAGAAAGCGAAATTTTCGCATAGTTGAAATTAAAGAATATCCCGCAAACCCTCTTCTTAATACTGTTTCTCTTTCCTCAATACCTGCGAAAATAACCGGTAAATTATCAACAATAAATAATCGCATTACAGAGCTTAATGCTCAACAGCTCCATGATCGAACGAAAGTCAATGAAATCAAGCAGGATTTAGATACAACTGTACTCCATGTGTCAGAGTCATGGGCAAGCTCAGTCAATGAATCCTTATTCACCCAGACTGCTGAGGGACTTTTCCTCGAAGTCAGCAAGATTGTTGGCACGAACCGATGGAGTACACTTTTACAACAGTCTGCTGAGGATGTGCGGATTGCATGGAATAATGTTTCTGAATACATCAAGTTTGAGAATGCGCAACTCAATATTTATAATACTTCAGATAAAAAGCTTATGTCACTCAATCAGCACGGTCAGGACTTCTTCTATAACGATTATGAAGTAGGTACGATTGGTACAAGTTCATACCTAAAAGATGATTCGCTGAGAGGTTTATCATTTGACCTTAACAGTAATTCAGCATACATGACATGGGCTTATATGAGTTCTGATGATGCAGAAGCATTTAGTATGAAATTTACATATACCGCTCAGAAAATTGGTGATAACTATGACGCAGACCAGCTGCATGCTGGCTGTGATATGAATTTACATAATAACTATCTGCGAAAAGCAGTTATGAGTGATTGGGGCTTTGAGGGTGGAACAATAAGCGGCACGTTTAAGGGGAATTATGTCACTGCATTCAATAGCGATGGAACAGCAAAGACATGGAGAGAATTTTCTTTGACTTTTGAAAAAGGAATTTTACAAAAAGCAACTTGGTAGGAGGTTAATCAATATGAAATTTATAATTGAAGAAAAGACGGTTGCCGATAAGGATAAAGACAAATCACCGTCTGAGACTGAAACAATATTTGCAGATAACTCAGGAGGTAAAGATGAAAATCCAACATTATAAGCTCAATCTTGACTTATTAAAACAGGCATCAATGCCTGCTCTCTGCAGCTATCAGTTCGACAAGCAGTCAAGATATGTTGATGTTACTCTGACTGCAAACGGTGCAGAAGTAACTCTTAACGAGAAAATGAATGCCGTTTTGAATGCAACCGTCAACAATGTCATAGTTGCTGAGGCTGTACCGTGTACTATCGAGAACAACATAATAACTGTTGAATTATCGGATACAGTTTTATCTCTGTCCGGTATTGTAAAATGTGAAATTGTATTGTCTGACAGCACTAACGCTGTAATAACTGCCCAGCACTTTTACGTTAAAGTGTCTGAAAAAGCTATTAATGATAAGTCAAAGTACGAACCCACCGGGGCAACTCTTGCAACAAAAGCAGATATTGAAAAGTTGAAAAATACCATTCAGACTTGTGAAAAATCAGTCTCCCTTGGTCCTGTGACATCAGCAGAAAATCTTGTCAGCTATAGCGATTCAAATACAATATATACCGGCTCAATCGCATATGCAGCCGATTACAAAGGCACATTTACGATGTTCATATCACAAAACACACGTTTCTTACTTATGGCAGATGGTAGCTTGTGGAGTTTTAAAAATCTTACTTCTACTACAGCAACAAAGCTGACATACACAGCAGATGAGATTGACACTCTGTTAGAAAATTTCGATTCAGTTAAAGCTTACGATACCTACGATGAGTTTAAG
>OGOU01000465.1_pt1 | contig 36285 bp, 29 predicted proteins | sample 1552721 | NCBI WGS metagenome assembly OGOU01 (sample SAMEA2580176, study PRJEB22360) | human gut metagenome | biome: human gut; feature: human-associated habitat; material: faeces | place: Denmark | collected 2008/2010
CTGTGACTGCAGGTGCAGGAAAAAATTTCGGTTGCGGATCGAGCCGGGAACACGCAGCGTGGGCCATCTATGGAGCCGGATTCAAAGCCGTAGTATCCAGCTTCTTTGCCGATATATTCAAAAATAACGCTTTAAACAACGGCTTATTACCCGTACAGGTATCCGAAGCGTTTCTGGGAAAATTGTTCAAAGCCATTGAAAACGATCCGAAAACCCGGATCACCATCGACCTGGAGAATCAAACGATCGGCCTTCCGGACACCGGGGAAAGCGAATCGTTCGGCATCACGCCTTACAAAAAAGAGTGCTTATTGAAAGGGTACGATGATATCGACTACCTGATGAGCATCAGGAACAAGATCGAAACTTTTGAACAAACAAAATAAAAACACAAGGGATACTGACCCTTACCATCTGTAAAAACAACAAAAATGGATATTAAATTAGCAGTCCTGCCGGGCGATGGAATCGGTCCGGAAATCATAGAACAAGCCGTGAAAGTGGTAAACGCCGTATGCAAAAAATACGGTCACTCCGTAGAATATACCTATGGAGTGGTAGGAGCGGCAGCCATAGACAAAACCGGGAACCCTTACCCGGAAGAAACTCATAAAATTTGTATGGAAGCCGATGCCGTGCTTTTCGGAGCCATCGGCGACCCGCGTTTCGATAATGATCCTAAAGCCAAAGTACGCCCGGAACAGGGACTTCTGGAAATGAGAAAAAAATTGGGATTATACGCCAATATCCGTCCGGTAAGCACGTTTAAATCGCTGATCCACCGTTCTCCTTTGCGGAAAGACCTGGTAGAAGGTGCGGATTTTATTTGCATCCGCGAACTGACCGGAGGTATTTATTTCGGCCGCCCGCAGGGACGTTCGGAAGACGGGCAAACCGCTTTCGACAGTTGCGTTTATACCAAAGCGGAAATCACCCGCATTTGCAAACTCGGTTTCGAATATGCTCTGGCACGCCGGAGTAAACTGACCGTAGTGGACAAAGCGAATGTGCTGGCGACCTCCCGCCTGTGGCGGGAAACCGTACAGGAAATGGCTCCCTCCTATCCGAATGTGGATGTAGAATATATGTTCGTGGACAATGCCGCCATGAAACTGATCCAGCAACCGAAACATTTCGATGTGGTAGTAACCGAGAATATGTTCGGGGACATCCTGACCGACGAGGCCAGTGTAATCACCGGATCGTTAGGACTATTGCCTTCGGCTTCCATCGGGGTACACACTTCCCTGTTCGAACCGATCCACGGCTCTTATCCGCAGGCTGCGGGCAAAAATATCGCCAACCCGGTAGCGACGATCCTTTCGGCAGCAATGATGTTCGAATACGCCTTCAACCTGAAAGCAGCGGGAGCTTCTATCCGGCAGGCCGTAGCCCAGGCTCTGGAAGCCGGGATTGTCACAGAAGATATTGCAGAAGGCGACAACAAAGCCTACACGACGACCGAAGTGGGCGACTATATCGCTAAAGCCATAAATTAAAACAGAACTATGGACGAATCATATTTCCCTTCACTCAAAGACATCATGACGGCGGAACACACGCTGAGCGAAATATTGATGCCGACTCCTTTAATGAAAAACCGGAATCTTTCGGACAAATACGAAGCGAACGTATTGTTGAAACGCGAAGATTTGCAAATGGTGCGTTCCTATAAAATCCGGGGAGCCTACAATAAAATGAAATCCCTCTCTCCGTCGGAAATGGCACGGGGAGTGGTTTGTGCCAGTGCAGGAAATCATGCGCAGGGAGTCGCTTACTCATGCAGCAAACTGAACATCAAGGGACAGATCTACATGCCGGTGACCACCCCCAAGCAAAAAATCAATCAGGTGAAAATGTTCGGGGGCAAATGTATCGAGGTGGTATTGACCGGCGACACATTCGACCAGGCGAACACGGCGGCGATCGAGGCCTGCCAGCAAAACGACATGGTATTTATCCCGCCTTTCAACGATGCCAAAATCATCGAAGGACAAGCCACGGTAGGTTTAGAGATCATACAGGAAGCGAAAATAAAAATAGATTACATCTTCGTTCCTATCGGCGGAGGCGGCTTAGCTTCCGGTGTCGGCAGTTTTTACAAGCAAATGAGCCCGGCGACCAAAGTCATCGGGGTAGAGCCTGCCGGAGCCGCCGGAATGAAAAAATCCTTAGAACGGGGAGAAGTGACCGAATTGCAGGAAGTGGACAAATTCGTTGACGGAGCTGCCGTGCAACGGGTGGGTGAACTGACTTTTGAAGTCTGCCGCAAAGTGCTGGACGATATTGTTGTCGTTCCCGAAGGGAAAATATGCACGACGATCCTGAACCTGTACAATTTCGACGCTATCGTCGTCGAGCCCGCCGGAGCTCTCAGTATGAGCGCACTGGACTATTACAAGGATGAAATCAAAGGTAAAAATGTGGTATGCGTCGTGAGCGGAAGCAACAACGACATTACCCGGATGGAAGATATCAAAGAACGCTCCATGCTTTACGAAGGGCTGAAACACTATTTCGTTGTGCGTTTCCCCCAAAGGGCAGGAGCTTTGCAGGACTTTGTCAATAAAGTGCTCGGTCCTAACGACGATATCACCTACTTTGAATACAAAAAGAAAAACAACCGGGAAAAAGGGCCTGCCCTTGTAGGAATCGAAATACAGCATCCGGAAGATTTCGAAGGGTTGCAAGAGCGGATGAAAGAACACGGAATCATGTATCAATACCTGAACAACAATCCGAATCTGTTCGAATTCCTCATCGGCTAATTCCACCCCGGTGATAAAAAAACCGTAAAAAGCTGTTCCCGAAGGAGCAGCTTTTTTGGTAAGGAGGGGATTAATTGATTTTCTTTGTAACTTTGCAGTTCATATTCTAAATAAGGAGACGAAACAAAAAATGAATACAATCATAGATCTGTTTGAAAGAAGCTGTAAGAAATTTCCGGACAACGCTTACCTATGGGAAAAACGGAACGGGCAATATACTTCGACAACCTATTCACAGGTAAAAGAGCAGGTATTGAACGTTGCCGGAGGGCTTATGGCTGCCGGGATAAATAAAAACGACCGGATAGCCCTGTTAAGCGAAGGATGTAATGATTGGGTTTACAGTGAGCTCGGCATGCTGTATGCCGGAGGGGTAAATGTTCCGCTCAGCATCAAACTGACAGAAAAAGAACTGATATTCCGCATTATCCATTCGGATGCCCGGTTCATTATTGTTTCGGAACATTACATCGAACAGATCCGCAACATAGAGCCGGAAATGCCTTTGGTCGAAAAAATATTTGTCATCGGCGATCGCTTCATAGAAGAAGGAAAATACAAATCGTTCGACGCTTTGAAAAAAGAAGGACACGGCTGGCTGGAAAAACACGGAGAAGCACTCGAAACCCGCACCGCTTCCGTCACGGGCGATGACCTGGTAAACATTTCCTATACCTCGGGAACAACGGCAGAGCCCAAAGGCATCATGCTGACCCACAGCAATTACGTAAGTAATGTACTGCAATCGGATTCGCTGATTCAAATACCGGAATATTACAAAGTGCTGCTATTCCTGCCCTGGGATCATAGCTTTGCACACACGGTTGGAATCTATTCGTTCATGTACAACGGAGCTTCTTTGGCCTCTGTCGATTTTGGGAAATCGCCCCTGGAATATCTGCGCAACATTCCCCAAAACCTGAAAGAAGTAAAACCTCATCTTTTGCTAAGCGTTCCGGCATTGGCTAAAAATTTCAGAAAAAACATCGAAGCCGGCGTGAAGCAAAAAGGGAAACTGACCTGCGGGCTTTATAACGCCGGGCTTAAATTAGGATATTTCTACAACGGATCGGGCAATCACCAGGGACGGGGAGGCAAAATCATGCTTTATCCTCTGATGAAACTGTTCGACAAACTGGTATTTTCCAAAATCCGGCGGATTTTCGGAGGCAACCTGAAATTTTTCATCGGTGGAGGAGCCCTGCTCGATAAAGAGTTGCAACGCTATTTCTGTGCCTTGGGAGTTCCCATGCTGCAAGGTTACGGACTGTCGGAAGCCTCCCCTGTTATCAGTTCCAACCGTCCGCAGATCTACCGTTTCGGATCGTCGGGACAGATCGTAAAACCCTTAGACCTGAAAATTTGCGGCGAGGACGGAAACGAAGTACCCCAGGGACAAAAAGGCGAAATCGTCATCCGGGGCGGGAACGTCATGAAAGGCTATTGGAAAAATGAAAAATCCACCGCCGAAAGCCTGAAAGACGGCTGGCTGCACACCGGAGATATGGGCTATGTAAACGAACAAGGCCTATTATATGTATTGGGACGCTTCAAGTCCTTACTGATCGCCAACGACGGCGAAAAATTCAGTCCCGAAGGTATCGAAGAAGCGATCACCGAGCAATCGCCCTACATCGATTATTGCGTGCTCTATAACAACCAGTCACCCTATACTTCCGGGTTGATCGTTCCCAATAAAAACGCCCTGAAAGAATACCTGAAACGAAAGAATATAGAATTCGGTTCGGTGGAAGGCTATAAATTGATGTTAGCCAAAATCAACAAAGAACTCATGAAATTCCGGTATGGCGGAGAACATGCGGGACTTTTCCCGGAACGCTGGCTGCCTGCCGTCGTCGCCATTTTACCGGAATCGCTCAGCGAACAAAACGGCACGATCAATTCCACGACCAAAGTCGTGCGCCACAAAGTGATAGAAGTATTCAAAGACGAACTGGAATTTGTGTACACACCGGAAGGCAAGGACATCCAGAACACTCACAACACGCAGAACATCAAACAATATATGGAAAACTAACTTCCAAAACGAATACCATGCGTCGTAAAACAACAGCTGTAAAAATCGGTAATCTGACTTTATCGTCCAGTCATCCGGTCATGGTACAATCCATGCTGAACACCCCAACAACAGACACGGAAGCCTGTGTCGAGCAAGCCATCCGGATCATTGAAGCAGGGGGAAGCCTGGTCCGGATCACCGCGCAGGGAGTGAAAGAAGCCGAAAACCTGAAAAACATTCACGCAGCTTTACGAGACAGAGGCTATAACACCCCCCTTTCCGCCGACATACATTTCACCCCCGATGCCGCTTTAGTCGCTGCCCGGTATGTGGAAAAAGTCCGGATCAACCCCGGCAATTTCGCCGACAAACGGGCTACTTTCCAAAAACTGACCTACACCGACGAAGAATATACGGGAGAACTGGAACGTATCCGCCAAAAATTCTCCGAATTTCTGGCAGTATGCCGGGAACATCGTACAGCCGTCCGGATCGGGACAAACCACGGCTCTCTGTCCGACCGGATCATGAGCCGCTATGGCAACACTCCCGCCGGAATGGTAGAAGCAACCCTGGAATACTTACGCATCTGCAAAGCTTCCGATTTCAAGGATGTGGTTATCTCCCTGAAATCAAGCGACTGCCGGGTAATGGTAGAGGCCGTTCGCCTGCTGGTGAAAGAAATGGAAAAAGAAGGCATGGAGTATCCGTTACATCTGGGAGTGACCGAAGCGGGAGAAGGAGAAGACGGGCGTATCCGTTCGGCGATCGGCATCGGCACACTATTAAACGAAGGATTAGGCGATACGATACGGGTATCCCTGACAGAAGCCCCCGAAGCGGAAATTCCCGTAGCCCGGACGCTGGTGCAACTGTGCCGTCGTGCCGATTATGAAAAAGAAACTGTTCCTCTGACCGGGAAAGCCAACCGTCCGGTAATCGTCGCCGACCTTTACGGCCTGCAAATCATCGACGAGAAAATCTCCCTCCAACTGGGATTCACGGACGAGAATGCAAACAATCCGGTTTACGGCAAACAATTACAAGCGGGAATAAAATCCCCCGAAATGATCTATACCGAAGCCCTCGGCCCTGAACTGACTTCATTGCCCGCTTCGACAACGGTGATCGTACCTGCCGATTTAATAGATATGGCACATGTGTACAACCGCCAGGCCGCTCCCCTGTGCACTCCGGCACAATACCGGTCTATGCCTGCGGCAAGAGAACCCGAACAAGTATTTATAGAGCTGAAAAATCCCGATGAACTGGAGGCGCTTGCCGGACATCTGGAAAACGATCCGAAAGCAGTCCTTGTTTTCTCGTTCGGTATCGATTATACAGCCTACAAAACCGCTTTCCGGCTGAAAGAGCGCTTACACCTTACCCATCCGGCATTTCTCCGCATCGTCAGCGCAGAAACCGACCGGAAACAGGCACAACTGGCCATTGCCTCACGGATCGGAAGTTTCTTTCTCGACCGCCTGGCCGACGGGTTATGGATCACCACTCCGGCTCTGCCTAATCGGGACGCTCTCGAATTAAGCCGGAATATTCTTCAATCTGCCGGAGTCAGACGCTATAAAACCGAATTCGTCAGTTGTCCCGGCTGCGGACGCACCCTCTTCGACCTGCAAGGCAGTGTTGCCAAAGTAAAAAAAGCATTTTCCCACCTAAGCCATTTAAAAATTGCCGTGATGGGCTGCGTCGTGAACGGACCGGGCGAAATGGGGGATGCCGACTATGGATATGTAGGTGCAGGAAACGGCAAGGTAAACCTCTACAAAGGCCGGGAACGGGTAAAAAACGCCGTTCCGGAACAGGAAGCGATAGAGGTGCTGAAAGAACTGATTATCGCCAACGGGGATTGGAAGAATAAATAAATGCAAAACGGCGCAAAACATACTTAAAAAAATCGTATCTTTGTATCTTAACCAAAAAGATCAACTACGTGAAAATCACAATCTTATTAACCATAATTATTTGTTTGTTCACTTCCTGCCACGAAGACTTATTCACCGATAACAAAGATGAAAAAGTAAACCGCTGCGAGCCTTTCGAAGACTATACCGTTCCGGTAAAAGAAGGCTATACGACTTATGTAATGTATGCAGGAGATACGCTGGCTGTAGCCAATGAACCGATCACGATCAAAATCCCCAAAAATGCAACGGCAACCCGCAGCAACAGTGGTTTTAAAGTCGATTTCGGGATCATCGAAAATAATGACACTTACAGTAAATACTGGCAGGCAGTTATGTTCGAGGATTCGGAATCGATGGATTACGACTATAATGACCTGATTATCCACGTACGGAATGAATGCCTGTATCCCTGGGGAAAAGATTATAGCCTGCAAAACATATCCATTCAGCCCATCGCTTTAGGAAGTACCAAAACCATAAAATTGGGCTGCATCTTATCGGATAATTCCGAACACATCGTGTCCGACAACGTAAGACGCGACCTGTTCAACAATGCAACAGGCTTTGTCAATACGGAAAGCCAGAAAGAACCTATCCGTTATAAATTGGATAAATGGCTGGTGGAGCATAAATTAACGAAAAATGCACGCCCTTCCATCGCCTGGTTTATTGAAGTGGCAGGAAAAAGATATTACGCTATCAGTTCCGAACTGGACTACCGGAACTACGATATGTTCAATCAAGAAGCTATGCCATACGGGATTGTAACTTACAGCACATTCACCTATCCGGAAGAATTAACCTCGATCTTCAAGGCATATCCGGGATTCAACGACTGGCTGAACAAAGGAGCCGCCAACATCGGCGATCCGGTAAAGAGCCTATGTTGCAAATATTCCTATGGGCACATCCTTTGCCCCGACGGAGTGACCCGTAAAATTTGGGATTATCAAGATTTAGAATAGTAAAGCGATTATTCGTTACACATTCAAAGTAAATCGTTATTTTTGCAGGCGAAAAGATACTTATCCGATACAGCCTTAAAAATAACGATTTTCATTTATGTCTATACAGGAATCACCTTTAACCTTAGGGTCAGAAAACATACGTAAACTGCTGATGCGATATGCCATTCCGGCAATCGTCGCCATGACCGCCGCATCCCTCTACAATATGATGGACAGCATCTTTATCGGCCATGGCGTAGGCTCTTTGGGAATAGCAGGCTTAGCGGTGACCTTCCCTTTCATCAATTTAGCGGCTGCTTTCGGCTCGCTGGTCGGAGTGGGAGCTTCTGCGGTGGTTTCCATGAAAATGGGACAAAAAGACCTGAAAAGTGCCGAGGCCGTACTGGGAAACGTAATTCTGATGAACATCGTGATCGGCTCGCTGTTCATGGCAATCTGCCTGATTTTCCTGAACCCGATCCTTTATTTTTTCGGAGCCAGCGAGGCCACGCTTCCCTATGCCCGGGACTATATGAAGATTATCCTTTACGGAAACATCATCACTCATGTTTACATGGGATTGAACGAAGTGATGCGGGCTTCGGGATATCCGCAAAGAGCCATGGCGGCCACTCTGTTCGCTGTGGCAATCAACGGAGTGCTGAACGCTCTTTTTATTTTCGTTTTCGATATGGGCATTCAAGGTGCGGCCTTAGGGACGATCGTGGCCCAATTATTAGCACTCATCGGGGTAATATTTCATTTTTGCAGTTCCAAAAGCTTTATCCGCTTTAAACGGGGAATCTTTCACATCAAGCGGCACATCATCGGGGCGATGCTCGCCATCGGGCTGGCGCCTTTCCTGATGAATCTCTGTTCATGCCTCGTGGTACTACTCATCAACAACGGCCTTAAAACCCTCGGAGGCGATATGTATGTAGGTGCATTCGGTATCATTAACCGGATTTCTTTCCTGTTTTTTATGATCGTCATGGGTTTTAACCAGGGAATGCAACCTATCGTAGGCTACAATTTCGGAGCGAAACAATACGACCGGGTGATCCGCACCCTGAAATACACCATTTTCTGCGCCGTCGGTACCACTACTTTGGGTTTCCTGCTCTGCCAGCTCTTTCCGCGAACAATCATATACATGTTCACGACGGATGCCGACCTGATAAACATTTCCGAGCATGGTTTGAGGCTGATCGTCGCCATGCTGCCGATCGTAGGCTTCCAAATGGTCACCACCAGCTTTTTCCAATCGATCGGGATGGCCAAAAAAGCCATCTTCCTTTCCCTTACCCGGCAGCTGATTTTCTTAGTTCCCTGCCTGCTGATTTTACCCCAAATCTGGGGAACGAACGGCATCTGGGCAAGCATTCCGGTAGCCGATTTCGCAGCCGCCATTACCTCCGGCCTGATGCTGGGATACCAGCTCAAGAAATTTAATAAAATGGGCTTGTATTGTGCAAAAGTTTAGGTAAATTTGTAAAACGATACACAACCGCTAAATAATTTATAGAAATAACCCGTATGGAAAAGAAAATCATTATCACAATAGGCCGTCAATTCGGTAGTGGCGGACGGACTATCGGCAAAAAGTTAGCCGAGAAATTGGGAATTGCCTACTATGATAAAGAACTGATCAATCTGGCCTCTAAAGAAAGCGGTATTTGCGGGGAATTTTTTGAAAAGGCCGATGAAAAAACCTCCGGAAGCCTGTTAAAAGCTTTAGCGATGGGGTTTTCCATGAACAATGCTATCTTTCAAAGCAACGACTACCTGTCGAACGAATCGCTTTTTCAGATTCAATCCGACGTTATCCGTAAAGTAGCGGCAGAACAATCCTGCATATTGGTGGGACGTTGTGCCGATTACATTCTACGGGAAGACCGCGATTGTATCAGCGTTTTCATTTCCGCTTCACCCGAAGACCGGATCAAAAGAGTGATGGGATACAACAATATCAGCGAAAAAGAAGCCGAAGATTCTATCCACAAAGCCGACAAATCACGGGCTTCCTACTATAATTACTACACGGATAAAAATTGGGGAGCCGCCGAATCGTACGACCTTTGCATCAATTCTTCGCTTTACGGATTAGAACAGACGACGGAATTTATCCGGACATTTGTGGAATTGTCGCAAAAAAGGAATGAGGCGAAAGATTAAAACCCGTCTTTTCCCAAGTCCCTGCATTTTTGCAGGAAAAAACAGAAAGAGCCGAAAAACAAAAAAACAGGTTTAATTTTCAATATTCCCGGTATAAATTATACCGGGAATATTTTTATCCTTTTTTCCTATTTTTCGGAGAACGATTTTTACGGATACGATTCCGAAAATAAAATACTCTCTTTACCGCCTTAAAAATACGAGAAAGCCCTCATATACAGCCGATCATTTTTTTCATTGTCAATATTTTATTGTATTTTTACAGCCCTAAATTTATAAATACTCAAATGCGGAAATTAAGAAACATTGCAATTATCGCCCATGTCGATCATGGAAAAACCACACTTGTGGATAAGATGATCCTTCAGGGGAAACAATTCAGGGACAATGAAAAACAAAGTGAAGATTTAATTCTCGATAATAACGACCAGGAACGCGAACGCGGAATTACGATTCTTGCCAAAAACGTATCGGTACGCTATAAAGATTATAAAATAAACATCATAGACACTCCGGGTCACTCCGATTTCGGTGGAGAAGTAGAACGCGTGCTGAACATGGCCGACGGGGTACTGTTGCTGGTAGATGCCTTCGAAGGAACGATGCCCCAAACCCGTTTCGTACTTCAAAAAGCCTTGGGATTGGGTAAAAAAGCGATCGTTGTGGTAAACAAAGTCGATAAGCCGAACTGCCGCCCGGACGAAGTGCAGGAAGAGGTATTCGACTTGATGTTCTCGCTGGGAGCGACCGAAGAGCAATTAGACTTCCATACCATCTACGGCAGTGCCAAACAAGGCTGGATGTCCACCGATTGGAAAAATAAAACAGAAGATATCACCCCGCTGCTCGATGCGATCATCGAAAACATTCCGGAACCGGAAGCTGCAGAAGGAACTCCGCAGATGATGATCACCTCGCTGGAATATTCTTCATACATCGGACGAATCGCTATCGGTAAGCTGACAAGAGGAACTTTAAAAGCCGGCATGCCCGTCACCCTTTGCAAACGCGACGGAGTGACACAAGTGAAAAGCCGGATCAAAGACCTGATGCTTTTCGAAGGGCTGGAAAAACAAAAAGTGGAAGAAGTACAGGCAGGAGAAATCTGTGCTATCATCGGAATCGAAGGTTTTGAAATCGGCGACACCATTGCCGATTTCGAGAATCCGGAAGCTTTAACTCCGATTGCAATCGACGAGCCGACCATGAGCATGCTGTTCACGATCAACAATTCGCCGTTCTTCGGAAAAGACGGTAAATTCGTAACTTCCCGCCACATCAAAGAGCGCCTGGACAAAGAGCTGGAAAAGAACCTGGCGCTGAAAGTACAGCCGGGACTGAGTGCCGATTCGTTCGTCGTATTCGGACGGGGCGTACTCCATCTCAGCGTGCTGATCGAAACCATGCGCCGCGAAGGATACGAATTGCAGGTAGGACAGCCTAAAGTGATCATCAAAGAAATCGACGGCCAGAAATGTGAGCCGGTAGAAGAATTGACCATAGATATCCCGGAAGAATTCTCCGGAAAAGCAATCGAAATGGTGACCAAGCGCAAAGGCGTGCTCAACAATATGGAAACCCGCGACGAACGCGTGCACCTCGACTTTGAAATCCCGTCACGCGGGATCATCGGTTTGAGAAGCAACTTGCTGACCGCTTCGGCAGGAGAAGCCATCATCGCCCACCGCCTGAAAGGATTCGAGCCTTACAAAGGCGAAATCGAAATGCGCACAAACGGTTCGCTGATCGCCATGGAAACGGGAACCACCTTTGCCTATGCGATCAACAAACTTCAGGATCGCGGTAAATTCTTCATCGAGCCGGGCGAAGAGGTTTACGCCGGACAGGTGATCGGGGAAAGTACCCGTATGGACGACATTGTGCTCAACGTATGCAAGTCGAAAAAACTGACCAACATGCGTGCCAGCGGCTCGGACGATAAAGTAAATATCGCACCTCCGGTAAAATTCAGCCTCGAGGAAGCTCTTGAATACATTCAGGAAGACGAATACGTCGAGGTTACCCCTCACAGCATGCGCCTTCGCAAAATATATCTGGACGAAACCGAACGGAAACGTCGCGAAAAATCAAAATCAAGCGTTAGCGAATAACTGAAAACGGCTGGAAATTCCAGCCGTTTTTTCTTTCTCTCTGCTCTCTCCAGAAATCCGCCCCGGCAAATTTCTTTATTCATACTTTTTAATCAGGGCGAGCACTTTATTTTGTTCATCCGTACTTAATTGCCCTGCCTTATAAAATTCGATTTCCCGATTCTTATTGATAAAAAGTACAGCGAAGTTATTATCGGCATCGGGTAATTTCCAGTCCTTCGCCAAAGTCCCGTTTGCATCGAAATAAACTTTACCGTCCGTCCCCTGTGTTTCCTTCACCGCCATTTTACGGATCAGGGAATTAGGCAGCATCGGCGCAGCCGCCATATTCACAATGCCATACGATTCGATATTAGAACTATTGATGGGATGTGTTTTAAAATAATCACGGAAGGTCTTATTCTGCCGCGGCCGCCCTGGATCGGCATAAAATATCAGCAAATTCTTTTCCCCGAGATAGGGAATCCCCACAGTTTGATTCTCGGCATTGGTGATATTCACGGAAGAAACTTTTTCTCCCACCTGCCCCCGGCTACTTAAAGAGGCAAGCAGCATCACCACTAAATATAGAATAAAAGAACGATTCATATTAAAATAAATTTTAATTATTTAAACATTGGCTCATTTTTTGCGTACAATCTTTTCATCTTGTACGAGTTTACATTCAGACAGGATAAGAATCGGGAGTTAATCTTTGCAAATTATTGAGAGAAGAAGCAGAAACATGCGAAAATATCTGCTATTATATTTATTATCCGCGTCGTTCTTATATACTTACGGCTTACCTCATCAGGCATCCCCGGACAGCTTATCGTTCGGAACTTCTGTTGCGGACAGCCTGTTGTTTCCCGTGACGGCTCCGGACACTTCCCTCACCTTCCCGGCAACTCCGGGAACTCCGGGAACTATATCGTATGACACTCTATATACGGATACAACCTTAAAAAATAATATTTTCCGGCGGATATACCGTTACTTTATGGAATCGAACGAGGGGATGAAGGATAAAAAATTCGATTTCTCAATCATCGGAGGCCCGCATTTCGCCAGCGACACCAAATTGGGTTTAGGGCTCGTCGCTTCGGGGCTTTACCGGGTGGACCGTTCCGACCTTTCCATACAACCCTCCAACATTTCTTTTTACGGGGACATCACCACCACCGGATATTACTTATTGGGCATCCGGGGAATCACGATTTTCCCAAGAGATGTTTACCGATTGGAAATGAACCTTTATTTTTTCTCGTTTCCCAGTAAATATTGGGGGATCGGTTATGAAAACGCACGGAAAGATCATACCAATTACAAACGGCTCGAAAACCAGATACGGATCAACTTTTCGAGAAAAATGCTTAAAAATACCTATTTAGGGATCACCACTCTATATAACTATGTGAACGGAAAGGATTTTAAAGAACCCTCTTACCTGAACGGAGAGCCCACCCATGTATCCAGCAGCGGAATCGGCTTTTTCGTCACCTACGATTCCAGAGATTTCATACCGAATCCCTATCAGGGAACGTATGCCAAATTCGAACAACTGTTTTTTCCCGACTTCACCGGAAACAAATATATATTCAAGCGTACGGAAATCTCTGCCCGCCAATACAATAAATTATGGAAAGGAGCTATTCTGGCATCGGATTTGCAAGGAATTTTCAATCATGGCGATACCCCCTGGACGATGGTCGCCCAAATGGGAGGCTCCTACCAAATGAGAGGATATTATGAAGGCCAATATCAGGATAAAAACCTCATACAAACCCAAATCGAACTGCGCCAGCATATTTACAACCGGCACGGGATTGCCGTGTGGGGCGGCGCGGGAAACGTATTTTCCAATTTTAAACATTTCAAATGGAACGAAACTCTCCCCACCTATGGACTCGGTTATCGCTGGGAGTTTAAAAAAAGGGTGAATATCCGTCTGGATTACGGATTCGGGAAGGGACAAAGCGCCTTCTATTTCAACATCAACGAAGCATTTTAATCAATTAAACAGCCGAATAGAATATGTTACAACGGATTAAAAATATATGGAATTCTTTCATCGGTAATTCGCAACAGTTATTTTGTTTTTTTATTTTAGTCAATCTGGTCCCCAACTTCGTCCTGTTTTTCACAGAACCTTATTCCGTCATGGGAAAAATCATCCTGATCACCTTTCCCCTGGGGCTGTATTTCATCGTATTCTCATTCCTGAAAAACATCGGCTTACTCCAGCTAATCCTGATCCCCCAGTTAGTGATGAACGCATTTCAATTGGTCATACTTTACCTGTTCGGGGAATCGGTCATTGCCGTAGATATGTTTTTAAACCTGGCGACCACCAATGTCAGCGAAGCGAGCGAACTACTCGGCAACCTCTGGCCTGCCATTATATGCGTATGCGTAATTTATATTCCTACGATCGTTATCGCAGCCTTTGCCTGCCGTCGCAGGACATACCTGTCCTCCCGGTTCAGAAAAAGAATGGCTGTTTCAGGCCTTATTATCGCCGTTCTCTCTTACGGACTGACGTTTACGGCCAAAAATGAAATTACGGGTTCCTATCGGTTAAAATACGACGTATTTCCTGCGAATATTTATTATAACCTGCATTTTGCCGTCCACAAATGGCAACGTAGCAACCTCTATCCGGTTACCTCCAAAGATTTCCGTTTCGATGCCCGCCAAACTCAAAAAGCGGAACAACGGGAAATCTACGTTTTGGTCGTAGGCGAAGCCAGCAGGGCGATCAACTGGAGTTTGTGGGGCTATGAGCGGGAAACGAATCCTCTGCTATCGGCCACTCCCGGCATCGTCGCTTACAAGGATGCGATCACTCAGGCCAACGCAACCCACAAAAGCGTGCCTCTGATCTTATCGAACGCTACGGCAGAGAACTACGATGTAATCTATCGTCAGAAAAGCATTATAGAAGCCTTTAAAGAAGCAGGCTTCAAAACCATATTCCTGTCGAACCAAACCCCGAACAGGACATTCACCGATTATTTCGCCACCGAAGCGGATTATCATGTAAACATACGTCCGGCCTCTACGGGAGGAATATACACCACGAACAATTATGACGATCACATGATTCCCTTGCTTCAGCATTATATCGATTCCCTGCCGGACAACCTGTTTGTCGTGATGCATACGTACGGCTCACACTTCAATTACAAAGAACGCTATCCCAAAGAATTTTCTCATTTCACCCCCGACGACGCGACGGAAGTGGAAGTGAAGAACCGGGACCAGCTGATCAACGCTTACGACAACTCGATCCGATATACCGATTACTTCCTGCATCATCTGATCGAAACCCTCGATTCTACCGGCTCCTTTTCGGCTTTATATTATAGTCCCGACCACGGGGAAGACTTGCTGGACGACGACCGGAAGCGTTTCCTGCATGCCTCTCCGCATCCCACTTATTACCAGTTGCACATCCCGCTTTTCCTGTGGTTTTCCGAAACCTACCGGAATAATCGTCCGCAACAATACGAAACGGCCATTACAAACGAAACGAAACCGGTATCGACCCGTGTGGCATTCCACACGATGCTCGACATAGCTTCTATACAAACTCCATACTTCAACCCGGAACACTCCTTAATCAGTCCGGATTTCAAGGCAGAAAGAAGAATGTATCTGAACGATCACGACCAGCCTGTTTTCTATTATAATTCCGGCCTGAAGAAACAAGATAAAGAGATGATCGAAAAACAACACCTCGATCATAGATAAACCCGGAAAGGCAAAAGTAAAGATATAAAATGCTACATTGTGTATAAAATTATACGTAATGTAGCATTTGTTGAAAAATTACAGCATTAAATTTTTTCTACATTTTCAAAACACTACTTTTGTCTCAAGAAAAATACTTTAATTCAAAGTAAACAAGCAAACCATTGTCGAACCAGGCTTCTATTCTTTTAGAATAGTTGTTCTTATTAAACCCATAAATATGAAAGTAGCAGTAGTCGGAGCAAGCGGAGCAGTAGGACAAGAATTTCTGCGTGTGCTCGAAGAAAGGAATTTTCCAATGGACGAATTGGTATTATTCGGTTCTCACCGTAGTGCAGGAAAAAAATACATGTTCCGGGGAAAAGAAATCGAAGTAAAGCTTCTGCAACACAACGACGACTTTAAAGGAATAGACATAGCATTCACTTCTGCCGGCGGAGGGACTTCTATTGAATTTGCCGATACGATCACCAAACACGGAACGATTATGATCGACAATTCCAGTGCATTTCGAATGGATGAAAACGTACCTTTAGTTGTACCCGAAGTGAATCCGGAAGATGCCCTGAACCGTCCCCGCAATATCATTGCAAATCCGAACTGTACGACCATCCTAATGGTTGTAGCCCTGAAAGCGATCGAACAACTGAGCCACATCAAACAAGTGCACGTATCGACTTATCAGGCAGCCAGCGGAGCCGGAGCGGCGGCAATGGACGAACTGTTCACCCAATACAAACAGGTACTGGCAGGAGAAGAGCCTACGGTCGATAAATTCGCTTACCAACTGGCATTTAACCTGATACCCCAGATCGATGTTTTCACCGACAACGGATATACCAAAGAAGAAATGAAAATGTATAACGAAACCCGGAAAATCATGCACTCCGACATCCAGGTCAGTGCAACCTGTGTACGGGTTCCGGCATTAAGGGCACATTCCGAAAGTATCTGGGTGGAAACCGAACACCCTGTTTCGGTAGCAGAAGCACGCGAAGCGTTCGCCAAAGCCAAAGGACTTGTTTTACAAGACAATCCGGCAGCGAAAGATTATCCCATGCCGCTTTTCCTTTCCGGTAAAGACCCGGTGTATGTGGGACGTATCCGCAAAGACCTCGCCAATGAAAACGGGCTTACTTTCTGGCTCGTAGGCGATCAGATCAAGAAGGGAGCTGCACTCAACGCCGTTCAGATTGCAGAATACCTTTACAAAAACGATAAACTGTAACCGATATATTTACACGAAAAAGCTGCCGGAAAAGTCATCCGGCAGCTTTCGTTATTTCAATGCAATGAATTATCATACAACGGGTTATTGTCCCTACAAGAAGAGAATCCGGAATTTCCCGGCTTACCCTACAATTGTTTTCACCTTTCCCGGCAAAAGCAATTCAAGTAAATCTACCTCTATCCCCCGGATAAATACCGCAAACCGTTAAACAGGTAACGCCTGCCATCCGGACAAACGGGTGATTTCCGGCTCTCCCGCTTCTTCCGAGCAAATAAAACATTTATACTCCGGATCGATCCGGCACTCTTTTACCTGAACAGGCACAACCTCTTCTCCCTGCCTGATACGGATTTCCCCGTTCCCGTCCGACACGGCAAACGACGATAAAGGGCAACGCAAACCCGTACCTTTATATTTTAAAAAGCTCTCTTTTACCGACCAATATTTAAAAAACAGTTCCTGCCGCCCGTCCTCTCCGGTTTCCTCCAATGCCCGGATTTCTTCCGGATGAAAAAAGCGCCGGGCTACCCCCATTCTTTCAAGACGGATTTTTTCGATATCCACACCGATTTCCGAATCCGAAAAAGCACAAACCACATACTCTCCGGAATGGGAAAGGTTAAAATATACCTGTTCTGTTACTCCGGCAAGATAAGGCTTTCCTCCCCCGGCTTTTTCCACCGTATAATCTTTCGGAGATAACCGGTACACATGCAGCAACACATAGCGAAGCAGCCACTCGCCCAGCCATTTTTCCCGTCTCACCTTATCGCTCCGGTAAGACAGGACGGCAGCAAATTTGGAAGGCTCCAGCCACGGACGGAAATCCTCCGCCTCAAGACCGGAAAAAACCGGATCGGTCATTTTTAAATAAAACACGTTCAACATGCCTGTAAAATTACAACACGGGGGGAGAAATTCAGCATCCCTGACCGTTTTTTATGCACTTGTTAAAATAATTAAGATTTGAGAGCGCAAACGAATGAGAAATTAACACTTCATTCAAAAAAAACGTTTGAAATATTGGGATTTAATCCGATTTTCGTTATTTTTACCCCGCAAAATAAACATCAGGAGAAAATACAACTTAAATTAAGATCATGGAAATAAAAAAGTCACCGAAAGCAGATCTGGAAGGAAAGAAAGGTCTTTTCTTTGAAATCGGTCTTGCACTCGCTTTGGCTGTTCTACTGTTTGCTTTTGAATGGAAATCTTCTGCAGGAGAAGTTTCCACCTTTCAGACAGTGCCCGAAGAGCAGGTAGAAGAGGAAATTATTCCAATTACTCAACAGATGTTGAAACCTCCTCCCCCTCCCCCTCCAGCTCCTAAATTAACGGACTTGATGGAAATCGTTGATGACGCCTCAACTATTGACGAAGATCTTGAAATTTTGGACGCAGAGGACGACTCTGAAAATAAACCAGTGGAAAATCCGTCGGATTTCGGTGAATATGGTGATGAAGAAACCGGGGATGATGATATTTTCCAGATTGTAGAGGACGTTCCGACATTCCCGTTTGGAGATGTATCTAAATGGATTGCCAAAAATGTGAAATATCCGCAAATTGCCGCAGAAAACAATATACAAGGCAAAGTGTTTATGAATTTCGTTATTGAAAAAGACGGAAGTATCACTGATGTAAAAGTGTTGAGAGGTGTTGACCCTGCTCTCGACAAAGAAGCAATCCGGGTTATTAAATCCATGCCGAAATGGAAACCGGGCAAGCAGAGAGGAAAACCAGTACGTGTTTCTTTCAACTTACCCATAACCTTTACATTGACCAATTGATTTTTCGGTAGTAGTAAACATAAAAAGGGCTGTCAATTTTTGTCAGCCCTTTATTTTTTTCTCTATACAAAGAGAACATTGTTAAACAATACACGTTTTACAAAAACCAACTGAAATTATATGGGTGAATATTTTTATACAGAAAAAGAAAAAGAAAAGGCAATATTAGTGGGAGTCGCCCTCCAATCGGAAGGCATCACCTATGACAGAATGAGTGAATACCTGGACGAACTGTCGTTCCTGGCAGAAACGGCAGGAGCGGAAACCGTGAAAATATTCACACAGAATCTCGATAAACCCGTCCACGCCACTTTTATCGGCAAAGGGAAATTAGAAGAGATCAAAGCCTATACCGAAGAAAACGAAGTGGATATGGTGATCTTCGACGACGAATTGAGCCCCACACAGCTCCGGAACATAGAAGCTGTGTTCAAAGGTATTAAAGTGCTCGACCGTACCAACCTGATTCTGGACATCTTTGCCAACCGGGCACGGACGGCACATGCCAAAACACAGGTAGAATTAGCTCAATATCAATACCTCTTGCCGCGCCTTACAGGGCTGTGGACTCACCTTGAAAGGCAAAAAGGAGGTATCGGGCTGCGCGGGCCGGGTGAAACGGAGATCGAAACCGACCGCCGTATTATCCGGGATAAGATTACCCGCCTGAAAGAAGAATTGGCACGCATCGACAAGCAAAAGGTCATCCAGCGGAAAAACCGGGGTAAATTAGTACGCGTCGCCCTTGTGGGTTATACCAACGTAGGAAAATCGACCTTGATGAACCTGCTTAGCAAATCGGAAGTATTCGCAGAGAACAAACTGTTCGCCACATTGGATACCACTGTCCGGAAAATCGCCATTAAGAACGTACCATTCCTGTTGGCAGACACAGTCGGTTTCATCCGCAAGCTCCCCCACCATCTGGTAGAATCGTTTAAATCTACGCTGGACGAGGTGCGTGAAGCGGACGTAATTATGCACGTGGTGGACATTTCGCATCCGCAATTCGAAGATCAGATGAAGGTAGTCAATGAAACACTGGCAGAGCTGATCCAGGAACCGAAACCGACCATCGTTGTCTTCAATAAAATCGACGCCTTCCAATATGTGAAAAAGGACGAAGACGACCTGACTCCGATAGAAAAGCAAAATTACAGCCTGGACGACCTGAAACAAATGTGGATGTCGAAACAGGGAAGTGAAACCGTGTACATTTCTGCAGCTCAAAAAGAGAACATCGAGGAATTGAAAGACAAACTTTACAACATGGTAAAGGAAATCCATTCGGCACGATTCCCCTACAATGATTTTCTGTATGCAGACTATGCAGAAGAAGCAAATGAAACAAATGAAGAAGAATAAAAATTCATAACATGCCTATTATCTTTAAATTGAGATAAATCGAAAAGGGGGACTTTAAAGTCCCCCTTTATTTTTGCGATAAAAGCTCCCCAAGAAGCCATCACAGCAGTATGTTTCGATAAACCTTTGGGAAATATATCATTTCACCACGACAAGGAAATAATTTTTCTTACCGCTTTGAGCCAAAATATATTTTCCATCGATCAAATGGCTCTCGTCCACAACAGTTTCCTCGTTCACTTTCTCCTTATTAATGCTGATTCCATTTCCTTTCAGGGCACGGCGGGCTTCTCCTTTCGAAGACATGATCGCCGTCTTGTCCGCCAGGAAATCCACGATCGTTATACCGGCTTTCAAATCGGCTGCAGAAATCTCATATTGAGGTACACCCTCGAATACAGACAGGAAGGTATCTTCGTCGATCTTCTTCAAGGTCTCGGAAGTGGCATTTCCAAACAAGATTTGTGAAGCCTCCAAAGCGGTCTCATAATTCTCTTCTCCGTGAATCAGGCAAGTAATTTCTTTAGCCAGCGTCTTTTGCAATTTACGTAAATGCGGAGCTTCGCTATGCTCGGCGATCAAAGCATCGATCTCTGCCGGAGGCAAAATCGTGAAAATCTTAATATAGCGCGCTGCATCTTCATCGGTGGAATTCAGCCAGAATTGATAAAACTTATAAGGAGAAGTCCGTTTCGGATCGAGCCAAATATTACCCGATTCCGTTTTGCCGAATTTCTTACCGTCGCTTTTAGTCATCAATGGCCAGGTCAGTCCGTAAGCCTCCACCCCTTCCTTGCGGCGGATCAATTCCCCTCCGGTCGTGATATTTCCCCATTGGTCGGAACCACCCATTTGCAACAGGCAATTATAATTTTTCCGTAAATAAAGAAAATCATATCCCTGCACCAACTGGTAGGTAAACTCCGTAAACGACATTCCGTCTGCATATTCTCCGGTCAGTCTCCGTTTCACGGAATCTTTCGACATCATATAATTCACTGTAATATGCTTCCCGATATCCCGGATAAAATCCAAAAAGGAAAACTCTTTCATCCAGTCGTAATTGTTCAGCATAATCGCAGCATTGGAAGCCGAAGAATTAAAATCGATAAACCGGGATAACTGAGCATGAATCCCTTCCATATTCCGGCGGATCGTATCTTCGTCGAGTAAATTCCTTTCCTGCGACTTACCGCTCGGATCGCCGATCATTCCGGTTGCTCCCCCTATGATAAAAATAGGCTTGTGACCTGCCATTTGCAGGTGCTTCATCATCATGACCGAAACCAAATGCCCTACATGCAGAGAATCTGCCGTAGGATCGATTCCCACATAAGCCGTAGTTTGTTCTTTTGCTAATTGTTCTTCCGTACCCGGCATGATATCATGTATCATACCACGCCACTTTAATTCTTCAACAAAATTCATCACATTTATTTTTTTATTCCTATTTACTCATAAATCAACGGTATCCCTCTACCGTAAAAACACACTGCAAGCACCCTAAAGGTGCTCATGTCAATAATACAGTGTCCCCACCATTTTGTAATACATACTGTTCCGTATCATCTTAAAATCGGATCTTATTATACATTGAAGTTGCAAAGTTAAGAAAAGGACGATAGAAAATACTATTTTCCTGCGTTTCGGTTTTCAGGAATCCGAAAGTCTCGTTCAAAGAATCGGTAATCATCAGGACAAAACAAATCAGTACGAAATATTTCAACAGCCCGAACAACATACCCAACAACTTATTCATCATCCCCAAGGCAATCACATCCACCAGCTTCGTCAGCATCTTACCCAGCAGATAAGTCACAATCACCACCAGCAGAAAAGTCACCGCCAATCCTACCGGATGTAAATAAGGCTCGGACACATTCAGGAAATCACGCAAAATGTTCTCCGCATAGATCGAATATCTCACAGCCAGAAAAACGCCTAACACCAATCCCAGCAAAGTAAAAACCTCTATAATCAATCCTTTGAAAAAGCCCCTGATTGTACCATAAACCAAAAACAAAAGGATTATAATATCGATATAATTCATTACATTTAAAATAGGGATTCAAAGATAAATCGAATTACGGAAAGTAAAAGACTTTCAACAGAATTTCTAAATTTGTTTTCGGTAAATAAGTTCCGGCCTTCTTAAAAACCACCCATTCCGTCCGTAATTCATTTACTGCAATAATCTCTTTTTATACGATCGGCGGACTTATATATAATTTTCAATTCTTCATTTTCCATTATTTGATAAATTCTTAGTATTTTCGCCAATTGGTAAAAACCAAGTTATTGATTTCAAAAATTTAATAGTAAACATAATGTATAGAACTCATACTTGCGGACAACTCCGGCTGGAAAACGTAAACGAAAGCGTTTGCCTGAGCGGATGGGTACAAAAAGTCAGAAATCTCGGAGCAATGACTTTTATCGACCTGCGCGACAGATACGGAATTACGCAATTAGTCGCCGAAGAGTCGGCTTCCGAAACCGTTAAACAAAAAATTGCAGAACTGGGACGGGAATTTGTGATCCAAATAAAAGGGAAAGTAGTGGAACGTGCCAGTAAAAATAATAAAATACCGACAGGTGACATTGAAATCATTGTAGATGAGATCAACATCCTCAGCCATTCGGAAATTCCTCCTTTCACCATCGAGGACAACACCGACGGAGGCGACGAACTTAGAATGAAATACCGCTACCTCGACCTTCGCCGCAACATTGTCAGAAAAAATCTGGAACTGCGCCACCAAATGGCACATCTGGTAAGAAACTATTTAGACGCACAGAATTTTACCGAAGTGGAAACACCGGTACTGATTAAAAGCACGCCGGAAGGAGCACGCGATTTTGTGGTGCCTTCGCGTATGAACCAGGGACAATTCTATGCCCTTCCCCAAAGTCCGCAAACCTTCAAGCAACTATTAATGGTGGCGGGATTCGACCGTTACTACCAAATTGTAAAATGCTTTCGGGACGAAGACCTGCGTGCCGACCGCCAACCTGAATTTACCCAGATCGACTGTGAGATGTCGTTCGTGGAACGCGAAGACATCCTTCACATCTTCGAAGGGCTGGCAAAACATCTGTTTAAAGAAATCCGGGGTATAGACATTCCCGATTTTCCCCGTATAACCTGGGCGGATGCAATGGAATATTACGGATCGGACAAACCGGATATCCGTTTCGGCATGAAATTCACCGACCTGACGGAGACGGCCAAGGGGAAAGATTTCGCCGTATTCAACTCGGCCGAATACATCGGAGCGATCTGTGCACCGAAATGTGCCGAATATACCCGGAAACAACTGGACGAACTGACGGAATTCGTAAAACGCCCGCAAATCGGAGCGAAAGGTTTGGTGTATGTGAAATACAATACCGACGGAACTTTAAAATCTTCTGTCGATAAATTCTATTCCGAAGCCGACCTGAAAACATGGGCGACTGCCTGTAAAGCACAACCGGGCGACCTGATCCTGATTTTAGTGGGCCCGAAAAACAAAACCCTGCCTCAACTGTGCGAACTCCGTCTGGAAATGGGGAATCGTCTCGGCTTACGTCCCAAAAATGTATTCAAACCGCTTTGGGTGGTTGATTTCCCTCTATTGGAATGGGACGAAGAAACGCAGCGTTTCTATGCGATGCACCACCCCTTCACCTCTCCGAATCTGGAAGACATCGATATGATGGAAAGCAATCCGGGAGCTGTACGCGCCAATGCTTACGACATGGTGATCAACGGAGTGGAAGTCGGCGGCGGCTCCATCCGTATTCACGACACAAAATTGCAGGCACGTATGTTCAAATGCCTGGGCTTTACGCAAGAGCAGGCGGAAGCTCAATTCGGATTCCTGCTTAACGCGTTCAAATACGGAGCTCCCCCTCATGGCGGCATCGCTTTCGGATTCGACCGCCTGGTATCGATGTTCGCAGAACTCGACAGCATCCGCGATACGATCGCGTTCCCGAAAAATAATGCCGGGCGTGACGTTATGATCGATTCTCCTTCGGAAATTGCACCGGAGCAATTGGAAGAACTGGGAATTGAAGTAAACGAGAAAGAAAAATAAGTTTATCACCGTGAAATCCATAGGGATTGACTTTTCAGTCCCTATGCTCAAAATCTAAAATTGCCCATGCAATTCAAAGATGTAATCGGACATGAGGATATCAAGCAAAGGCTGACCGCCTCCCTGAAATCGGGACGGATCAGTCACGCCCAGCTATTTGCCGGAGATACGGGTTACGGATCGATGGCTTTGGCTTTGGCATTCGCTCAATACGTACTCTGTACCGGGAATAAACACGACGACGCTTGCGGGGAATGTCCTTCCTGCCGGAAGATGCAGAAATACATTCACCCCGATGTTCATTTTGTGTTTCCCGTAGTACGCAAGGCCAAAAGTCCGGTCAGCGACGAATACATCAACGAATGGCGGCAATTACTTCATAAAACGGCCTATTTCGGATTAGAGGAATGGTATTCCGAAATGGGAGTGGAAGACAACGCCCAGGCAGCTATCTACACCGAAGAAAGCGCTAATATTTTACGGAAGCTCAACCTCAAATCGTTCGAATCCGACTATAAAATATTGGTCATGTGGCTGCCGGAAAAGATGAATCCCGAATGTTCCAACAAACTGCTGAAGATTATCGAAGAGCCTTTCGATAAAACCTTATTCCTTATGGTATCGGAACATCCGGAACAGATCATCAACACCATACAATCGCGCTTACAGCGTATCAATATACCGCCGCTAAAAAAAGATCAGATCAGGGATCACCTGACGGCGCAAGCCGGCATCACGGCAGAGCGCGCAGAAGAATATGCGCACGTAGCTTCGGGAAGCTGGCATAAAGCTCTCCGCCTGCTGAACGAAACCGAAGAACAGGTTTACAACCAGGAAAAATTCGCCAGCCTTATGCGGCTATGCTGGGAAAGAAAAATGCTTCCCGTAAACGAATGGGTGAGCGAAATCGCAAGCCTGGGACGTGAAAGGCAAAAAAATTTCCTGCAACATGCCATTCGCATGATCCGGGAAAATTTCGTCAAGAACTTCGGTATCGACCGCCTGAACTATATGACCGAACGCGAAAAAAATTTTTCCGCCCGGTTCTCCCCTTACGTACACGAAGGAAACGTTATTCCCTTATGTGAAGAATTCGAACGGGCATATAGCGATATTAGCCGAAACGGCAATGCAAAAATTATTTTTACCGATCTGTGCATCAAAGTGATGCAAAACATCCGTCCCTGATAGCAAGGGCGAAATCACCCTTCTCTATGTTGAGAAGCGGGGATATAAAAAGAAAAACATTATAAAAAGCAATAATATTCAAAATATATGAGTGAAACGAATGATTATATCAACGATATAGAAAACCCGGAAGAAAACGGGCAGATACAACCGGAATCCATTCCCGAACCTGTAACAGAGCAGGAGAATAACCCGCCGACCGAAGAAGAGCAAGTGGTTATAATTCAGGAAGAAATTTCCGAAACGGTGATCACGGAAGAAGTATTTGAAGCCGATTCCGAAGATTCCGAAGAAAATATCCCCACCTTGAAAGCAGGTGAATTTTCCGGCGATAAAGAAGAAGAAAAAGAAGAAATACAACAACTTCACACCAAACATCCGCGCCCTGTACCTGTAATCGACCACCGTCTGTTGGCAGGAAAATTAGCCGTATATGACTGGTTGAGCGATCTTCCTAAAACAGACTGTGCCCCGGAAATCGTAGAAGTACGATTCAAAAACACCCGGAAAGCCTTTTTTAGCAATCCTTCCCAGCTCAATCTTCAGGCAGGTGATATTGTAGCCGTCGAAGCCGCTCTCGGACACGACATCGGCGTTGTTTCCCTGTCGGGCGAACTGGTGAAAGAACAAATACGGGTAAAACGGATCGATCTGGAACGCAACCCGCTGAAAAAAGTGTATCGCAAAGCGAAACCCCACGATATTGAAAAATGGCAGCAGGCAATCGCCCTCGAACACGAAACCATGATCAAATCACGGAAAATCGCAGCCGACCTGAAACTGAACATGAAGATCGGGGATGTGGAATACCAGGGCGACAAAACCAAAGCTATATTCTATTATATAGCCGACGACCGGGTGGATTTCCGTACCCTGATCAAAGTGCTGGCGGAAACTTTCCGCATCCGTATCGAAATGAAACAGATCGGAGCACGGCAGGAAGCAGGCAGAATCGGAGGGATCGGGCCTTGTGGATTGAAATTGTGCTGCTCCACCTTTATCACTAATTTCATTTCAGTGTCCACCTCGGCAGCCCGGTATCAGGATATTTCGCTGAATCCTCAAAAGCTGGCAGGGCAATGCGGTAAACTGAAATGCTGCCTGAATTACGAAGTGGATGCCTATATCGATGCGCAAAAAGATTTTCCTTCGGCCAACATTCCGCTGAATACCGGAGAAGGTATGCTCTATCATCAAAAAACCGATATCTTCGGACGCACCATGTCTTATACCCCGGATAAGGAAGGAAAAGGTGCATTCATACAAATTCCAGTCAAGCGAATCAAGGAAATTATCGCCATGAACCGGAAAGGGATCATCCCGCCGAGAGCCGTAGAAGAGCAGGCCGATGCTCCGGTAGATATAAAATACACCGACGGCGTAGGCGAGGAAAGCCTGAACCGTTTCGACGAGAAAAAACAAAAACGCCACCATTCCAGAAACCGGAACAACCGGGAAAAAGGGAATAGCCGGGAAAATAATAATCGGGAAAACGGTAACAATAATGCCCCCCGGAACGAAAAAAACGAAAGGGAAGGAAAAGAAACAAAGAACGAAAATAACGGTGGTGGCGAACGTCCGAACAACCGGAACAACAATCGCCCTAAAAACCAACGGTATAACAACCGTCGCAACAATCAGCGCCCTGACCGCAAAGAGCAACCGAAAAACGATCAGCGTTCAGAATCTAAAAGTGAATAAAAATGCAGAATTACCGACCTTTTGCCGGCATAACACCTGCCGTTAAAATGCTAATTATTATAAACGTGGTCATGTATTTCCTGGCCATGTTTATCGATAAACGCTGGGGATTCGACACAGCGAATATATTAGGACTACATTTACCGCAATCCGTCTATTGGAAACCATGGCAATATGTAACGCACATGTTTATGCACGGCAGCATTAGCCATTTGTTTTTCAACATGTTCGCTCTTTTCATGTTCGGACGTATTCTGGAATCGGTATGGGGTTCGAATCGTTTTCTGGTTTATTACTTTGTCTGCGGCTTGGGAGCAGCAGCACTCAACAGCGCAGTGGGCTGGTTCGAAATCAACAACCTGCAAAACCAGCTCGAAGCTTTCCGGAATACCCCGGAACCGGGTTTACTGGCCGATTTCATCAGAAGCCAATTAGGACAGCAAACCGCGGGCTGGGTATGGGAACTGGTAGATGCCTGGACGAATAACCCCGATTCCACCCAGTACGTTCAGGAAGGGGAAAAGGTGTTCCGGCAAATTATCGAACTAAAAACCAATATACCGACGATCGGAGCTTCGGGAGCCGTGTTCGGCATCTTGCTGGCGTTCGGAATGCTGTTCCCCAATACGGAACTATACCTCATGTTTATTCCCGTACCGATCAAGGCTAAATATTTTGTCATCGGTTACGGCCTTTTGGAATTTTTCCTGGGTATCCAAAACAGTGTCGGCGACAATGTGGCACACTTTGCACACCTGGGAGGCATGTTGTTCGGTTTCGTCCTTATAAAATACTGGAATCGTAAAAAGAAAACCTTTTATTAATTTCAGAAATAGCAGAAATCCATAATGTATTACGGAGAATATCAGGGAAACCATTCGGAAAATATCCGGAACGGCATTAAAAATTCGTTTCTGAAAGGTTCGGCCTTGTCTCGCCTGATCTATATCAATATCGGAGTATTTCTCTTATTGAAAATAGCATACGTCGTTATGGCGATAGCAGGACAGGGAGAACATTTTTATCCGGTATTGCTGGAATGGATAGGAGTTCCGGCAGATCCGGAATATTTACTCTACCGCCCGTGGACACCGGTTACCTACATGTTCACGCAATTCGAATTTCTCCACCTGTTGTTCAACATGTTATGGCTATACTGGTTCGGCAGTTTCTTTTTGAACTATTTTTCCGAACGGAAATTAACCGGAGTTTATCTGTTAGGCGGCTTATCGGGAGCAGCCTTATATATACTGGCTTATAACATATTCCCGGCATTTTCGCTCACCCGCCTGTCCTCATGGGCAATCGGGGCTTCGGCTTCGGTAATGGCTATCGTATTCGCAGTTTGTACCTATCTTCCCCAACACAAGGTATATATTTTCCTGATCGGCCCTGTAAAATTGATTTATTTGGCTATTTTTACCGCATTCATCGACATCGTCAGTATCCCCACCGGAAATGCCGGAGGGCATATCGCCCATTTAGGGGGAGCTTTGTTCGGTTATCTATTCGTTCTCGGAGTAAGGAAAAACAGAGACCTCACTTATGGTTTCACTGCTTTGGGACAGACCCTCGGGAAATTGTTTTCCAAACGCAAAAAGCTGAAAGTGAAATACAGGAAAAACGTATCGGAAATGAACGACCGGGAATACAATGAATACAAAAAACAGTACGACGACCGGATCAACCAGATATTAGACAAAATATCGCGTTCCGGTTACGAAAGCCTGACCCGGGAAGAGAAAGAAATATTATTCAAGTCGGGCAGAAATTAACAGAGGAACACTGTTAGCGTGCAAAAACAAACAGGTCTGACATGCTAAAAATATTAGACAAAGTAGTGCTGATCATAAGCATCTGCGCCATGGCGGGTTTGCTGGGAGCCTATACTTCATCGTATATCGACCCTAACAGCTTTGTCGTGCCCTCTCTGCTGGGACTTGCCTACCCTTACCTTTTAATCGCAAACCTCTTATTGCTGCTGTATTGGATTACCCGCTGGAAAAAAACGGCAGGTTTCATTCTTGTGGTAATCTTACTGGGTTTCCCTACTTTTATGACTTATTACGGCACAGCAAGTGTCCATGAAGAGCAAAAGAAACACGATCTTTCGTTGCTCTCTTACAACGTCCGTTATTTCGACGTTTACAATTGGTCGAAACAAAAAGACACCCGTCAAAAACTATTCGACTATCTGAATCGTTTCGAAGGAGATATCATTTGTTTACAGGAATTTTCGATAAACAGTGCCACTCTTAAAAACAGGGAAATCATCAGAAAGCTATCCACCTACCCTTATCATTACCTATACAAAGACATGGGGATATTTTCCCGGATACCGATTATCCGGCACGGAACGATCCCCTTCGATAAAAAGTACACCAGTTCCTGTATTTATATAGACATTCCGTTGGCAAACGACACAGTTCGCATTTACAGCGTACATCTGGAATCCTATCGTTTTGAAAAAGAAGAACGCCAATTCATAAAAGAAATGACCGAAGGATTAAAAAGCGACGATATCAAAGGCGGAATAAGAAGCATTGTCAGCCGTATAGTAGATGCCAATAAAAACAGGGCCAAGCAGGCGGAACAAATCCACATGCACATCCTCTCTTCGCCCTACCCGGTAGTTCTGTGCGGAGATTTTAACGACACGCCTTTATCATACACCTACAAAACGATCAAAGGCGGCCTTTCGGATTGCTTCATCGAAAAAGGACGCGGACTGGGGAACACCTATATCGGGGAATTTCCTTCTTTCCGTATCGACTACATTTTTCACACACCCGGTATAGAAACGGTAAGTTACAACCGGGGAGAGGTCACCTTGTCAGACCATTATCCGGTGATGAGCAAGATGCGCATAAAACCCGCCCTATAAACCGGAACACCTTTTGAAAAAAACAGCTTTTTTTTGCTTTTTCGATGATTTATCCTAAATTTGTGCTGTCAAAATCGTTTTCCGGTTTTCAACAAACAGGAAACGGTTGTTCCGGCACTTTCCGGGGCATTAGCTCAGTTGGCTAGAGCGCTTGCATGGCATGCAAGAGGTCGTCGGTTCGACCCCGATATGCTCCACCCGAAAAACATTGACAATGAAAGCCTTCGAGAAATCGGAGGCTTTTTAATTTTCGTAAAATCACACCCCAATTAAGCCGATTTACGTATAAATGTTTCATAAGAGTTTTATACGATTTATAAAAATCATGGCGGCTTCCTCGGTATATTTGTGATAAAAAACAACTTTTAAAAGGGAAAGAAATAAAAATAAGATCACCCCGAACCGGGAACTTGCTTACGTAAATACTCTCTCTTTATAAATTTTCCGGCTTTCGCCATTCCCCCCCGGACGTCGCTATTCCGGTATGCAACAACACGTTCATTCTCAAATATCCACCCCTTAAAGTTTGTAAAGTTGATAAAGTTTAAGCCGAAAATTACCCGATTCAGGAAACTTTCCATTAACTTTATGAACTCAAATGCTCATACAAGAGCAAGATGGTATAAGGTATCTGAAAATTAATTATCGGACGATGGAACAGTCAGAGAAAAACCTCACCAAAAAGATCAGCCCCTATAAGATCGTTTATCCTATCATTATCGGGCTGGCCGTGGTGTCGTATATGTTGTATAAAGAGTTTGACATAAAGGCATTCGAGCAAATCACCTTTACATGGACTTCCGTGCTCTGGCTTTTGGTGGCGATTATGTGCATGCTCGTACGTGACCTGGGGTATGTGATTCGTATTAAAGTGCTTTCCGGTAACCGTCTGAATTGGATTAAATCGATCCGTATTATTTTTCTTTGGGAATTTACTTCCGCCGTCACGCCATCGGCTATCGGAGGGACCAGCCTGGCCATTCTTTTTGTAAACAAAGAAGGGATTAAAGTAGGACGCAGCTCCGCTATGGTTATGGCCACCTCTTTCCTGGACGAGCTCTATTTTATTATCATGTTTCCGATCATCCTGCTTAGTGTAAGCCAGGCCGCTCTATGGAATATGCCGGGCGTAAGCGAAGGGGTTACGAAGAGCCTGATCTGGTTTGCCGTGGGCGGTTATTCCCTTAAATTGATCTATCTGCTCATTCTCAGTTATGGACTGTTTAAAAATCCGAGAGGATTGAAATATTTGCTCATGAAGCTCTTTAAATGGCGGATTCTCCGTAAATGGCGCCATAGGCCCAACGAAGCCGGTTCCGACATTATCCGCAATTCATACGAATTGCGACACATGCCTATTTCTTTTTGGCTGAAAACCTTCGGAGCGACTTTTATGTCATGGACTGCCCGCTATTGGGTGGTAAACGCTATTTTAATGGCATTTTGGGCAGGCAGCTACACCTTAGCGGAACATTTTCTTATTTTCGCAAGACAATTGGTGATGTGGATTATGATGCTGATTAGCCCCACCCCCGGAGGCAGCGGGTTTGCAGAATTTGTCTTTAAGGAATATTTGGGAGAATTTCTGCCGGGAGTGAGCGTCGCCATCGCAATGGCTATATTATGGAGGCTGATCAGCTATTATCCCTATCTCTTTATAGGGGCATTCATCGTACCCAAATGGGTTCGTAAGCATTTCGGCTTCTCATCCTCGAAAAAGAACAATAATTAAAAACACAAATCACTATGTTTCTCTTATTCAAGAAACCAGAGTATAGAAAGTTCAACTTAAAACCCCGGTATTGGGACCCGGTGAAAGAAGAACAGGAAGCCCGCAAAAGACGTATCCGGGCAGAATTAGGACTGAAAGAAGACTCCGATCAGCATATCCCCGATATCCGGGGACAGTTCCGAAAGGAGTATGAAAAAAGAAAAGCTACCAGAGGAAATGCCAATTCGGCTTATACCATACGGCTGTTTATGATTTTAATCCTGTTGTTTCTGGCCGCATTCTATGTATTTGTAAAGAATCCCGAAGGTATTATGAAATTTTTCGGACTTTAATACGGTGGCCACTCATTCAAATAACCTTTAATTTATATCGTTCTTACGTTATCGTTTTATGGATATTATCCGATTACTGCCGGATTCTGTTGCCAACCAGATCGCTGCGGGAGAAGTAGTGCAACGCCCCGCATCGGTTGTAAAAGAATTGATGGAAAACGCAATCGACGCCGGAGCTAAAAACATACAAGTCGTACTCAAAAATGTAGGAAAAGCCGTTATTCAGGTGATCGACGACGGGAAAGGCATGTCGCCGATGGATGCGCGCATGGCCTTCGAACGCCACGCCACCTCGAAAATCTCATCGGCCCAAGACCTCTTCAGTATAAACACGCTGGGATTCCGTGGAGAAGCCCTGCCTTCTATCGCCTCCGTGGCAGAGGTAGAGCTGAAAACACGCCGCGCAGAGGACGAGCTGGGCTCTTGTATCTTTATCGCAGCCTCGGAACTCAAAAAACAGGAAGCAATAAACACTCCGGCAGGAACGAATATTTCCGTAAAGAATTTGTTCTATAATATTCCGGCAAGACGGAAATTCCTGAAATCGGATACCACCGAACTGCGAAATGTAATCAATGAATTTCTCCGGGTAGCGCTGACAAACCCGGACATCGGTTTTTCGCTGAGCAATAACGGCAACGAGCTGTACAACCTTCCGGTCTCCGGATTGCGCCAACGGATCGTGAACGTCTTCGGCAAGGGGATGAATGCCAAACTGATCAATATAGACTGTGAAACCGGATTGGTCAAAATCAAAGGATTTATCTGTCATCCGCAACATGCGAAAAAAACGTATGGAGAACAGTATTTCTTTGTGAACAACCGTTTTATGAAACACAGTTTTTTTCATAAAGCGATCATGGAAGCCTATTCCGGCCTGATCGGTGCAGATGCAGTCCCTTCGTATTTCATCTATTTTTCAGTCGATCCGTCCCTGATCGATATTAATATTCATCCGACCAAAACAGAAATTAAATTTCAGGACGAAACCGATTTTTTCCAAATACTGATGGCCAGCACCAAAGAGGCTTTGGGAAAATTCAACATCACTCCGCCACTGGATTTCGACACGGAAGGAAGCATCGATTACACTCCTCCGCCTCCTGTTCCCGAAACGACGTATGTGCCACGGGTCAATTATAATCCCAATTATAATCCCTTCAACTATAATAACGGCAAAATCGGTAAAGAGGATTCGGATTTCGAACGGCAAAGCAACCCTTCAGCACCCACTCACCGCACGGAAAAAGTACCGGCCAACTGGGATATTCTGTTCGACGGGTTGAAAGAAAAAGAAGAAACCCTACAAACCGAAATCCCGGAAATGTCTGAGGGAGTAGCCCCTTTACAACCCGCCACGGCTTGCCATTTCCAGCTAAAGGGACGCTACATCGTTACCCCCGTACAAAGCGGATTAATGCTGATCGATCAGAAAAGGGCGCACGAAAGGATTCTTTTCGAAAAATATTGCAATTCGTTGCTCACCCAAAAAGTAACCGGACAGAAAAGCCTTTTCCCCGAGCCTCTGGAACTTTCGGCAGCCGATTTTGCTTTGGTACAGGAACTGAACAGCGATCTGGAATATTTGGGATTCGAATTAAGCGTATTCGGTAAAAATTGCTTTGCCATTTATGCCACTCCCCCCGACCTGTCTTATTCCCATGCGAAAGAAGTGCTCATTCAGCTGATAGAGCATTACAAAAACACCGAAGGCAGCATACGCGAAAAGATGAAAGAACGGGTAGCATTGGCTCTGGCAAAGGCTTCGGCTATCGATTATAATACGGTATTGAATTGCGATGAAATGAGGGAAATGACCGATAATTTATTCGCTTGCAAGCATCACAATTTCACCGCCGACGGAAAAACCATCATCCATATCCTGAATTACGAGGATGTGAATAGCTGGTTCAAATAACTAAAGCCCGTATTTTATGGCAGTCACGATAGATCACATCAGCAAATATTACGGAAAACAAAAAGCGCTCGACAATATCAGTTTCACGCTGAACAAAGGAGAAGTATGCGGTTTTTTAGGCCCTAACGGAGCAGGGAAATCGACCACCATGAAGATCATCACCGGTTTTCTGGAAGATTTCACCGGACAGGTACAGGTGTGCGGAATGGACATCCGCAAACAACCCTTACGGGTAAAAGCCTGTATCGGTTATCTGCCGGAACACAATCCGCTTTACCCGGAAATGTTCATCAACGAATACCTTCTGCATATCGCCCGGCTTTACCGGATGGACAACCCCGTTAAAAGGGTAAAAGAGATTGTCGAACTTACCGGGTTGCTACCGGAAGGAAGGAAGAAAATAGGCGAATTATCCAAAGGGTTCCGCCAACGTGTCGGACTGGCACAGGCATTGGTTCACAACCCGGAAGTGTTGATTCTGGACGAACCGATGACAGGGCTCGATCCCAATCAGCTGGAAGAAATACGTCATTTGATTATCCGTATCGGGAAAGATAAGACCGTTTTACTCTCCACCCATATCATGCAGGAAGTAGAAGCCATCTGCAACCGAATCATTATCATCAACCAGGGAGAAATCGTGGCCGACAAGCTCAAGAGCGAGCTACACCGAACCGCCGGGAATACCATGGTTATCGAAGTAACCTTTGCCCCCGGAAGCGAAACACAATGGTTACAGGATTCGAACCTGAATCTGCAATCGGCCACGCCGACCGGAGCAGATAGCTGGCAATTGATCGGCCAAGCGGGGGAAGACCCGCGCATCGCCCTTTTCCATGCCGCCGCCGACCACCGGAGCCCGATTATCGCCTTGCGGACAGAGGAAAGGAACCTGGAGGAAATTTTCCGTGATTTAACTATGCCGCAAAGGTAAAAATTCTCCTTTAGCCCTTTTTTTCATTCTCAATTTCAAACCCGCCCAAATCGTATCGGGTTTCAGGCTAAAAACACTGTGCATCTCTCCCGCCATACAAAACCCGCAACGATCGCATACCCCTGCCGCTTTTCCCTGACACTCATCGTAACGGGTGCCGTCGGGCATGATAAAATTAGTCACCCAGCATTGCTTTTTAAACCGGTTATGCTTCATCAATTTCAAGCCCGAAACCGAATTCATCACCGGATAGCCCTTCTTCTTCATCATGATAATATCATCGATAACCTCTTCCCGTTTCGCCTGATCCACACAAAGCTCCTCGCTTCCCGGAAAGGGAGTATGAAAATTCAACGATACCGAACGCACAAAAGGATTATTCCGGGTATAAGCAATTACATCCACCGTCCCCTCGCAATTAATCGTATTGATCGCCATATTGAAATGCACATTCGGATGCCGGCAATTCTTTACATTTTCCACAAGCCGTCCGAACGTACCTTTTCCACGCACATCATCGTGAAAATGCCCCGCACCGTCCAGACTCACCCAAATGGAATCGGCTTCGCATCCTTCAAAAGGCAATTGGGCATTCGTGGTGATGGTGGTCGAAAAGAACCCGATCTCCTTTGCCAACCGGATCAGGCTATTCAGGTCGTGTTCCCCGTCCCGCCAGATCGTAGGCTCCCCGCCTTCGAAATCCACAAAGCGGGAACCCAAACGATAAGAATATTCCAGCTCTTCCCGAACCTGTTCATAGGTCTTGATGTGGTGATTTTCTTTTCGATACACCGTGCAATGCCGGCACGCCAGATTACATTTATCGGAAATAAACAACACGGTTTGCAACGGACGTTTCTTTCCCAAAAACTTCGCCTGAAAAAACCACTTAGAAAGATATAAAAATTGAAACATACGTATCAAAATAAAGTTACGAGGCTTATTACCACTATGATCAAACAAAAAAACGACAACAGATTACGCGCCAGCAACCAGCGAATCATAAACCAATCGATTCCTATCTTTTGAATATTTTCCCAGTTCGTCATAGGCCCCATCCAAAATTCGGGCCTGAAAACCCGCTGGGGATCACGTACAAACCAAATCATCATCCGGAACAAGGAAAAAGCCATCGGCAAAGTTAAAAAGACCGCCCAATAATACGCAGACAATTCTCCCCGGACAATTCCCCAGGCAATGACGGCAAAGGGACAGAACAACAGAAAAAACAGAGCGGCCAGCATCTTTTTCTTATCCCGGAGCAGAACGGCCAGGGTCATTTTCCCGACCTTCTTATCCGGCTCGTAATCCATAATAGAATGGGTGTACAATATATTGGCGACCAACAATCCCACCGGGAACGAAACAAACAGGACGGCAGGCGTAATAGTCCCGGCAGCAGAATAATACACTCCGGTCATCAGCAAAGGGCCCGATATACGGGATAAAA
>OGOU01000468.1_pt1 | contig 36214 bp, 21 predicted proteins | sample 1552721 | NCBI WGS metagenome assembly OGOU01 (sample SAMEA2580176, study PRJEB22360) | human gut metagenome | biome: human gut; feature: human-associated habitat; material: faeces | place: Denmark | collected 2008/2010
CGCATGTGGCGGTTCTGCGCAGGATAAATGCTGCGCGGCGGGCGGTGGGTCTGTTTCATGGCGGTCTGCCTCCCCCTGTATTTTCTTCCACACACAAGCGTATGTGCTGGCGGGGCGGGTTATCCCGGTTTTGTGCGCCAGTATTGCAAGATTGTTTCCTTGCCGCACTGAAATTGCCCGGTGTTTAACGCTGGATTTTGCCATTAGTCGATATTTGTTTTTATCTTTTTCCTTTTCTTTCAGAACAAATTTCGCTCAAGCGCTGTTTTCATCGTTGCTTTTCGTTTCAGATACCCGTGCAAAATCCATTCTTTTTTTGCTTTTTGAAAACGAAATTGCTCATTTGCAAGGACAATATCGTTTCAATTCGCACAGATATTGCTTTTCTGCTTTTCTCGTCTTATAATGATAAACATGTAAATTTTTCGTAAAGCGAATAAGGAGTATCGGGAACGAATGAGCAACACAAAAAGCGCCGAATCCACCCTGTCGGAGCCGATTTTTAACCGCCAGGCATTGGTTCGGCTGATTTTGCCGCTGCTGGCGGAGCAGTTTTTGTCGGTATCCATGGGCTTTTTTATGATCTTTATCAGTTGGCTAAGTTGCGTCCGAAAGATGAGGTTGTCCGCGATTATTTACTTACCGGTTTGTTGCTGGAAAAAGATGTCATGGCATTTTATGAGAATTTTTGTAAGTATTATCCCGAAGGAGTTTTAAATAATTTACCCCGGCTTTATCGTGAAGCTTTGGTGAGTATTCGGTTTTCCAATGTAGATCCGGATGTATTTTTAAAATATGAGGTGAAGGGAAATGAACAGGACAGATTTCGTGTTTATATAAGCCGTTATCAGAGTTTAAACGATAAACAAATCGCTGCTCAGGCACTTGAAAAGGATTTTGGAAATACTTATTGGTATTATTTACATTTTAAATAGGATTTTGGAAATATGAAAAATATATTCATTTTATTGCTATTGTTGGGAGTGGTGGCCTGCCGGCAGCAGGTGACCGAAAAGCAGCCTAATGGCCTTCAGGCTCCGGTTTTCCCGGATTATTCCGATTGTGTTGTTCCTGCTAATATTGCCCCGTTGAATTTTGAGGTCATGAAAGGATGTGATGAGGTCGAGGTTATTTACCGGGTCGGGGAAGAAGTGCTTTTAACGTACCGGGGAAATCAATATGTGGAACTACCTTTACGAAAATGGAAGAAGATGATGGCCGAGGCTGCTAAGGCGGGGAAAGTAAAAATGTCGGTTTCTTATCGTTCGGGTAAGGAGTGGAAAGAATATAATCCGATTTATTTTCAGGTCGCTCCTGAACCTGTAGATGAATGGATCGCTTATCGTTTGATTTTTCCAGGTTATGAAGGTTGGGCAGGAATGGGAATCTATCAACGTAATCTAACTAATTTTCAAGAGGAAACGATTCTCGATAATCGGATGACGGGAAAAAATTGTATGAATTGCCATTCTTTTAACCGTCATTCACCGGATCAGTTTATGTTTCATATGCGTGGTTCGATTACAGGGACAGTATTGGTGGAGGGGGACGACTGTAGTTTGGTGAACGGAAAAGTGGGGGAACAATCCGTTCCTTTGGTTTATCCTGCTTGGCATCCTTCGGGGCGTTACATTGCTTTTTCGTCCAATTCGACCAGACAATTTTTTCATGCCCGTCCTGAAAAGCAAGTGGAGGTATATGACGAGTCGTCGGATATTGTGTTGTACGATATAAGAGACAAGCGGATTCAGACCGATAGCGCTTTATTGGCAAGGTCTGAAGCTTTCGAGACTTATCCGGCCTGGTCGCCTTCGGGAGATCGTCTGTATTTTTGTTCTACCGATTCTGTGCTTATGCCTGAAGAATATAAAAAAATACAATACCAGATTTGTTCTGTGGGATTCGATGCAGAAAAAGGGACTTTTACCGGGCCCATAGATACGGTACTGTCTATTCCCGGAAAAAGTGTCGTTTTTCCCCGGATTTCTCCGGATGGCCGTTTTTTATTGGTGACAACTCTCGATTACGGTTGTTTCCCGATATGGCATAAAGAATCCGATTTGGTGATGTGGGATTTGGAAAATAAGCAGTTTATTCCTCATTTAGCCAATAGCTTCGATGCCGACGGCTATCATTCCTGGTCGTCTAATGGGAAATGGGTCATGTTTGGAAGCCGGAGGATCGATGGGTTGTTTACCCGTTTGTGGTTTGCTTATGTACAGGAAGACGGGCGATTGTGTAAACCTTTCCTGTTGCCGCAAAGCGGAGAATTGCTGAGGGATACCCGGAGTAAATCCTATAATGTCCCAGAGTTTATCAGTAAACCTGTTACTGTGTCTCCCCGGAAATTATTGAAAACCGTAAAATCATAAAAGAAACGACCGGATACGGAAAGCGAAAATTCGATTCAGTCTTTTTAATGTTCCGGGAAGAAAGGGGCGTGGAATATAAAGAAGAACGGGATTCATTACGAATCCCGTCCTTTATTTAGATTTGTTTTTGGAGACCTCTTAAACATGTTTTCGATATACGAGGTTAGCCGGATGATCACTTAAGTGTTTTTTTATAGCGTGTCAAAGCTTCCAGAAAGTAGTAATCGGCATACGTAAGAGGTGCGTCGATTTCTGATTTGTGGGGCAGGCTCCCTGTGCAATGCATGATTAAGAAATTGGCGTTTGCGCCTAACGGTGCGCGGTAATGTTCCGATGCCAGGCTTTTCAACATCGCAATGGCTTTGTTGGTGTATTTTTTCTTTCCGGTAAATTCTCCCAGTTCGAATAAAGCGGAACATACGATGGCTGTAGCCGATGCGTCACGGGGCTTACCTTCATATACGCAGGCGTACGATTTTCCCTGCGGTGTGTAGCCCGGCTCTCCGGCATTAAAATCCCAGTAAGGTATCAGGTCTTTGGGTAAATGCTTCAGGTAATAGGCGGTGAAGTTTTCTGCGGCTTTCAAATATTTCGGGTCTTTGGTTTCCCGGTACATCATCGTATAGCCATAGATTGCCCAAGCCTGGCCGCGTGCCCAGGTGGAATTGTCGCTGTATCCCTGGCAGGTCTGGCGATGTAGGACTTTTCCCGTCTTTTGGTCGTAATCCACTACATGGTAACTACTGTAATCGTCCCGGAATTGATTGGCCAATGTGGTATTGGCATGATTTATGGCAATGTCGCGGTAGGTGGGGTCTCCTGTCACTTTTGAAGCATAAAACAGTAATTCCAGATTCATCATATTGTCGATAATTACCGGATAAAACCATTTCGATCCGTCCCAGCCTTCCCGATAGTTCCATGATTTGATGGTTTTTGTAATGGGATTATAACGGGTACAGAGCGATTTGGCACTTTGTACGAGGATATCTTTATACTCCGGTTTGGAAGCCAGGCGTTCGGCTGCCCCATAACTGCAATACATCATAAAACCGATATCGTGGTTTCCTGTAAATGTCTGGATGGGTTTCAAAGGATAAGTCCATTTTTCTGCCTGCTCTTTCCAATCGTTCTCACCGGTCAGCTCGTACAGATACCATAATACGCCGGGAAAGAAGCCCGGAGTCCAGTCGTAAATGGAAGTGGTTGCCAGCTGTCCTTTTGAATTGGTCGTGCGCGGATAGTTTTTCCCGGTGGGTTCTCCTACCGTGTTTAACATGTTTTGGGTCTGTTTCGCCGCATAGGCGATATTGTCTTTCAGAAAATTATCTTTTGCCTTATTTTTGGACGCAGCCATATTTTCGTGTGTGCCTAAAAGCAAAAGGATAAAAAATAAGTACAGTGATTTCTGTTTCATATTTACAGTGATATTGATCGGTTATATATTTAAATTTATTCATGGAAGCATGCCGGGCAGAAACCGTTTGCAAGATGATAAATTTAATTCTTGTATTCGATATTTCCGGTTATTTTTTTATCGATTCGTGATAATCTTTGGGAAATGATTCTCCGGCCCAGGCTTTTTGGGAAGTCCAGGGTTGTGCCGGATCGGTCCAGAAAGCATGTTCTGCGGGCAGGCCTAACGGTAGAAATACCAAAGAGGTCATATACAGGCTTCCGTTATTGGTGTAATAATCGGCAATTCCGGGCTGATGTCCCACAAAGCCCAGTTGTAGAAATCCTTTGGGGGTAAAGTTTTCCGGGTTGGCAAACATCCGTTTCATGACTGCGGTGAGCGCACTTCTCACTTGGCTGTTGCTTAATTTTTGAGGTAATTCGAATTTCCAGGCAGAAAGGGCCAGCGTCTGGAAGGCTCCCATGCGATAGGTCATCGAGCGTCCCATTGCCGGATAAGCGGCTTCCGGGGATATAAGCCGTTCCAGTAAAACATTGTAGCGTTGCATACGGCGGAGTGCCAATTCCAGCTTAATGGGCGAATGAATCCGTTTTTTTTCGATGACTTCCAGCATTTCTACATACATGGGATGTATCACATAGCCGTTGTAGTAGTCCAAAGAATATTCCGGCCCGTCGGAATACCAACCATCGCCTAAGTACCATTCATTCATTTTTTGAAGAGCCACTTCGACGGCATACCTGTCGTAGTCTTCTCCGATCGAGATTAAAAAAGTTTCAACCATCCCTCTGAAAAGAAGCCAGTTATTGTAGGCCGGGCGTATCGAGCGTAACGATTTGAATTTTTCGATATAGCGTTGCTTGGTTTCTTGGTCGAGAGGTTCCCAGAGGGCCTGCGGCGCACGCATAAAGCTATTGGCCAAATAAGCGGCATCGCATAAGATCTGATTTTCACCTTTCCATAATAGATAATCTTTACTTTCCGGATCTACGGCATTCTTATAGCTCTTTAAAGCCCAGTCCCGTACTTTTTTGCGTAATTTTCCTTCTTCCGTTTTATCGTCCGGCAAAGCAAGCCACGGGGCGATCCCATCCATCAGGCGGCCGAACGCCTCCATATAGACAACATCTGTATTTCTCCCTTTCAGCCAGGTCGGGCTCAGCTCTACATCCATATTTTTTTTGAGTTCTCCTTTACTCATATTTTCCAGGATAGGTGCCGAAATTCGGTAGAGCAGATCGACCCAATATTGGCGATCCTTCGGGGCTGTCTCTGTTTGCGCCGTTACATTCAATGGGAGAGTGCCGATCAGGAGTAGCCCAATGAGTATTTTTGATAAAATTCGTTTCTTCATGATGAATGATAATAAATGTGAATTTATGTGAGCCGGATGTCTTTAACATAAAACTGCCCGAACAATGTCCGGGCAGCTTCTCGTGTTAAATAAACTTATTGAATATTCCCTGTTTTCTGACAGGCACAGGATTATTGCAACATTCCTACTCCGAACTCTGCGATAGACACGGCAATGGATTGACGTTCTGCGTCGCTGTACGGATCTCCTGTTAACGGATGCGGAGAAACCAGTCTTAGCTTCAATTTACTTGTTTCGTAAGTTTGATCCAGGTAGATATATTGCATATCGGTGGTTTTTCCTAAAGTGAACATCTTATCGTTATCTACTGCTTCAAATTTTCCGTCGGGCTTTTCGATCAACAACTGGAAACGGCGACATTTGTTGTTGTGTGTCTGGGTATTCCTGTGTTGATAATACAGATAGTTGAATGAAGTAGGCGTTTTCATATCGATATCGATAACGTGAGGATATTCGGCTCCTTCTCCCGACCATTTAGAGTGCCAGATGGTGGTTGCATCTCCGTCGATCATAAGAGCGGCTTTTCCGATTTTTGCCGATTCCACATGTTCGTTGTCTTCTTCAACACCGCCTGCGATACGTTTTGCCTGTACACTCCAGCTTGAACGGTCGAGAACCGTATAAGTCGGACGTACACCTTTGGCCATCGTAACGGCCGTGCGGGTATCGAAATCTCCGAATTTCCGTTCTGCCGAATTCCAGAATGGAGTCGAAATGGCAGGGAATTGCTCCATATAGTTCGTCGCATAAGACGATAAGGTGAAGCCCCACGCATCGAAGAACGGGGTTAAATTCTGATTGGCATATTCGGTTGCGTACATAGCCAGAGCATCATTCTTGTCCTGGTCGTGGGCGGGGGCTTCATTTTCCCTTACCTGTTTCGCGATATATGGGAATACATTCCAACCGTATTGCTGCGCGAGCTGAACAAACATCCCGACTTGCTGTGCAGAGGTCAGGTCATAGAATCTTTTGGCAGGGTCGCTGCTTTGCACGAAACTGCCGATCGCTCCTTCAAATTCGAGATTGGCTACCGGCCAGGTCTGGTTCCGGTGGTACAAACGATGATAGGGCAGGTTCAAAAGTGCGTTTTTGAAATATTCTCCCCCTAAGTCTGCCTGCTGATAGGTTGCAGCAAAACTCTGGCATACTTTCAAGATGTTGGGATCCTGCAAAGCGGGGATACGTACGGCTGCCGAATCGACCCCTTTCAGGATCACCGACGGATATCCTCCGGTGGCGTCGCTGCCTGTCGAGGTCTGTACATCGGTACGCAGACGCCACGGCTGAGTGGTAGTAACACTGTAAAATCCGTCGAAATCCATAGAAATCATGTCGTCGTAGAAATTCAGAAGAGCTTCCGGATCACTGACTTCCTTAAGGATACTGACCGGTAAAGTCAGTATCACTTTCGGAGAACGAAGTTCCGCCCAGGGCATGATCGTTGTGGCTATTTCCTGTTTCCAGGCGGCGGCATCGGTTTCTCCCATAATGAAGTCCGGTGATTTCACTACACCTGCGAGTTGCAGGGTGGTGGCATTTCCGCTTGTTTCATAGAAGAAGTAAAGATGACCTCCGAAATAGCTCATCACTTTATTTTCTCCCGGCATTAAATCTCCTTCTATATCCATATTGGCATAACGCTTGAAAGAAGTTGCCGTCTCCGGAATAATATCCGTAAAACCTCCGATCCGGTATTTTAATCCGCTTACTCCGGCGGGAACAGTAATAGTTACGTATTCACCCGGTGCTGCATAATATCCGGCACTTTGCCAGCTTTTCGGTTCGAAAGCGGTAGCCGGTGCTTGTAGCGGGGATTGTGCGGTGAGAGTAATTTCCGTATTTTCCCGGGCTAAATCTGCCGGAATGAAACCCGGAAATTCAGTTACCCATCCCCAATATGGGTTATTGGCCACACTACCGTCCTGAGCCGGTTTGCCCGACTCATCGATGAACGGATCTTCAATAGCATTATCGGTGGAGCAGGCTACTGCCGTCAGCAGAAGAGCCATTCCGATATTTTTGTATATACGATTCATAATCTTGTTTTTACAATGAATGAAACAATTATTCAATTACGTGTAACTGGTCATATTTGATAAACCAATTGGCCGGATTCATCAGGAAAGTACGATAACTTTCTCTTTCGCCTTCCGGGAATTTTTTCACGATTTCATTAGCAAGCATTTCCGGACGGTTATTATTACGCGCCATACGCATCAATGTAAACCATCTTTTTCCTTCAAAGGCTTGTTCCAATGCCGATTCTTCGGCGATCAGGCTGTCTAATACGGCTTGTTTCCGTTCCAGCGGAGCGTCTTCGGCAACAAAGTCTCTCAGATAATTGGGTGCAACTCCCGCACGTCCGCGAACTCCCAAACAGTTTCTCAGACAGTAGGTATTAGCGGTAAAGGTCGGAGAATCGAAGGGAGGCAATAATTTAGAGCCGTTCCAGGACGATACTAATCCGACATTTAACAGAGAGTCTGCTGCTGCGATGTCTCCCAGAGAGTTCAGGGCCTCGGTCAGCATCAAGAACAGTTCGGAAGTCCGGTAGATGTAGATCGTAGCGTCATGGCTATAACTGTTTTTACCCAGGCTGTAACGGCTGATCACTTTTTCTTTACCCGATTCCGTGTAAGTAACGTTTCTACCCCGGTATGTGTCACCTTTTCCTCCGTCGGCACGAATCGTGTTTTCATATTTGGAAACTAACGAATCGGTAGGGCGGAAGTAGTAAACATTTTCTCCTTCGTTCGAGAACCAATATTGCAGGTTGTTCGTCTGATTCTTAGAGAAGTCGTAGGGCACGGCCGTGAAAGCTTCATCTGTGATCGTCGTAAATGCTCCACTGAAAATGGTTGACCATTTTCCTTTTGCATAAGTTTCGTTCAAGCTGAATTTATTGCTGGGGCCTGCGTTCTTTTTGATGATCCCTAATCCGTTTAAGGTCAGAGCCAGGTGTTTCGCCGCTGCTACGTAATTCCCGTCCCATAAATAGAGTTCGGAAACCACAGCATCGGAGCTGATCGACATACGGTTCCACGAATAGTCCGTGTTGTTCAAGATTTTTGTCCAGTCCACTTCGTTAAATCCGTTCACTCCGTCCACTCCTGTATTGAGGAAGTAGATCAATTCATCCACCAATTCATCGAATTTCAGCATTTTTTGTTTACTCAGATCGATATCCGAAGATAAAGCGATATCGAAATAGAGCGCTTCTCCAAAGAATTTTCCGATCGTCATGTATGCCCATGCCCGGTTGGCCATGGCAGAAGAAATCATACCTTTGTAAACATTTTCTTCGATCACCGACGGGTATTCCTTGTTGAATGCCACGACGTGGCGCAGGAAGTCGTTGCTTTGTACGATGATATTATAAAAAATGGTAGGATCAACAGCATCGTTGCCATTGGTAGCCTGGTATCTCCAGGCTTCCCAATATTCGGTCGGTGCGTTTTCGGTCGGCTCCATGTTATCACCCAGTAATTCTGCCATGATCACATATTTTTCCGCTGCTTGCTGGAGAGTGGTGTTCAATCCCAGAAAGCTGGCATACACTTCGTTCAGGTTCGAATAGCTGTCTTTTTCCAGCAACATATCTCCCGGCTTCACTTCAAAGAAGTTTTCGCAACCTCCAACCAACAGTGCCAGAGATAATGAACCAATTTTTATGATGTTTTTGATATTCATAGATTCAAGTTTTAAATTGTTTGCCTGATTCGTTAGAAATTCAGTACCAATCCGACTTTTACAGTTCTTGCTAAAGGCACTTTACCTAAATCTATTCCAGCCATTTCAGGGCTGTAAGAATAAGCAAATTCAGGATCAAGGCCGGTGTATTTTGTCCAGGTCAGCAGGTTTTCTCCCGAAACATAAGCTTTCAGTCCAGTGAACAAGAATACTTTGCGTTTTGTTTCATAGCTTAATGTAACTTCTTTCAATTTCAGGTATGAACCGTCTTCAATCCAACGGTCAGAGAAGCGGGCATTACCGATCGGATCTCCGAAATTCGCTCTTGGGATGTCGGTGATCTGTCCGTCGGAAGTCCATCTGCGTTCTGCCGTACGGGTTTGGTTTTCCCAACCCGACATCGATTCTGAACCACGGCGTACGGCATTGTAGATGTCGTTACCATAGCTATAGGTGAAATTAGCATACAAATTGAAACCTTTATAAGCTACATTGGTATAGAATGCACCATAGAAATCCGGAGTCGGGTTACCGATGACGGTCATGTCCTTATCGTCGATCACATGGTTGTTGTCTCTGTCGGTAAATTTAATATCTCCGGCAGCGAAAGCTCTTCCTCCCTGCGATACCAAACCGGCGGCTTCTGCTTCGGCACGGGATGCAAATACTTTCTCGGTCGTGTGGCCGTAGAATAAGTTCGGAGCTTTTCCAACTTCTGAACGTAACAGGGTTCCATCGGAGAATTTGACCATACGGGTTTTAGCTTCACCTAAGCTAACCACTTCCGAGCGGTAGGTTGCGATGTTACCACCGACCGTCCAGCGAACGGCTTTTTTAGCGAATAAGTTTACTGCAAAATCAACCTCAACGCCCTGAGTTTTTATTTCTCCTGCATTGTCATACATGGTGCTATATCCGTACACGGCAGGCATTCTCTTATCTAGTAACATGTCTTTTGTACGTTCTTCGTAGAAGCTCACTCCCAAATCAACCAGATTACCAACCAGCGACAGGTCTGCCCCTACGGTAGCTGTGATATTTTTTTCCGGTTTCAGTTGTAAGTTCGGAAGTCCTGCCCGAACCATTCCGGCAACGTCACGCAGGGCAGCACTGGTGTAGTAATAACGGCTGTATTTAGATGAATAACGGCTGTTTCCGTTCATTCCGTATTCTCCACGGATCACCAGATTGCTGATCAGCTCGTTGTCGCGTAAGAACGGAGCGTTTTTCACTTTCCAGGCAGCGTTCACCGTAGGCATCACAAAAGCACGTCCACTATTCGTTCCGTAAGATGAAGAGGCATCTATCGTAGCAGAAGCTCCGATGTAATATTGGTTGTTGAAACCGTAATTAGCGATCAGGTAAGCGTTCATCCAGTTCCATTTGTCGATGTAACCCGTGATATCCCGTTTGTAGGCAGTCGTTACATTTCCCAGGCTCTGGTAGAAGTCCGAAGCCGTGTTGATACCGCTACCGCAGTCGAGCTCCCGTCTGGAAGACAACAGTTGATAACCGATGCTTGCCGATATATCGTGTTTGTTGTTGAACATCCGGCTATACTGGGCACTACCTTTGATATAATAGTTCATGCCTTCACCCGTACCGCTTCTTACCGTGTTGTCTGCCAATCCGTTTAACAACGGTGCAATGGCTTTGGAGCTTTTACCCGGAATGAACATATCTTCTTTGGTATAGTTGTAGTACATACCGCCCTGTGCCTGGAAGTTCAGGTAAGGGTTAAACTGATAATTCAATCCGAGACTTACGATTACGTCATAGGCTTTACTTTTGGCGTTTATATCGGAAACCACAGCTTTGGGATTACTGATCCCGAATTGCTGAACCGGATTGTAGTTCGGCAGATTTTCTTTAAAGCGGTTTTGTTCGTAAACGCTAAGTAACGGCGATTTATACAAAGCTGTCAGAATAGGATTGGTTTCTTTTACCATTCCTTGTTCCATCAGGTCGTGGGTACTGTAATTGAATCCTACGGTAGCAAACATTTTCAACCGTTTGGTAATGTTGATGTCCGAGTTCAAACGGGTGTAATATTTTTGCTGTTTGGTATTCTCTACCACACCTTTGTTCAATAAATAACCAACGGATAAGGCATAGTTGGCAACGGCGTCACCACCTTTTATTTTCAGGATGTTCTCCGAACTTACGGCAGTGGTATAAATTTCGTCCTGCCAATCGGTGTTGTTGTCGTATTTGTATTTGTAATTGTCATCCGGATCATCTTTCAGGAACGGAAATTCTTCCATCAATTGATTTAAGTCCGAATATTTGGTCTCTCCAACATCTGCGATGTAGTTTTTGAAAGCTTCCGCTTCCATTAACGGGATTCTTTTGTTCATAAATCCTACGCCTTCTACGGTCTGGAACTGAACTTTCGTTTCCAGGTCGGTTGCTTTTTCCGTTTCAATCAAAAGTACTCCGTTACTTCCCAGCGAACCGAAAGCTGCTGCTTCGGTGCCTTTTAGCAAGGTGATACTTTCAATATCTTTCAAGTTGGTCGGAGCAAAGATGTTTTTAGAAAAACCGTTGATTACAGCCGAATTTTCCAGGTCGGGTAAATAGGGCAGACCGTCCACTACGATCAATGGGGTATTTTCTGCCACCAATGAACGTATTCCGCGTAGGTTTACCACTGTACCTTCACCCGGCATTCCGCTTTTGTTTTGCACGCGCAAACCGCTGATCTTACCGATTAATCCTTCATCAGTGGCAGAATAGCCCTGATTCATGTCTTTTTTGTTAATCGAAATCGCAGTACCGATGTTATTGATCGTCTTACGCGGTCCTTCATTAGATTGGTAGGTACCGGAGTACATTACCGTGTTGGTCGGGAGCAGGTAGATGTTTACCTGAGTACGGTTCAGCAGAGCGACTTCGTTGTCGAAATATTGGTCTGCTTTTATCGTCAGGGTAGCCTTGCCGTCATACACTTGTATCGTGAACGTACCGTCTTCTTCCGTATAGGCCGTTGCCTTGGCATCGAAAGACGATACCTGGGCATTGGCTATAGGCTGTTTTTTGTCTGCACTGAAGACCTTTCCCTTGACGGTAATCAGTTCCTGTGCCGATAGGGCCGACGACAGCAATAACAGCAGAATGCCGGCGCATATATGTTTCGTAATATTTATCATATTCTTAATCTTTTCTGATTAATAATTTTCATCTGTCGGTATAAATTCAATATATTCCAGCATCAAACGTCCTTTCAGACCTACGTCTTCCTGTTTCACCCGGAGCATATTGAATCCCCACTCTTCCTTCACTTCGTAGCTCTTCAGTACCTCACCCGGTAGATAATTGTACTTGGTTTGGTTACAGTTAAAGGTTATCGCTTCTTCACCATTGAAGGACAAACGTACGTTACCACACAACCAGGTACGATAAGATGCATTTATTTTATAAAGTCCCGGACTGATTTTTCCGTCGATCAAATTACCATCCAGGTCTTTTGTCAGTGTTTTGAATTCATACCAGGCTGCCGGTTCACTCTTGTTTCCTAATACCTGTACGATGGTGTGTCCGTCATATGCTTGTTTTAGATTATAACTGGTCACATTTCCCATTGTCAGATAATCGTCGATTTTATCTTCCGGTAATTCTGAAAGATAAGTAGCATAGCATCTCATGCTGGTCAGGTACATGAATTTCGGAATGTGGATTTTCGATACTTCATATACATAACCGTTACTGAAGCTTTGGTATGAACCGGAAGCAACCAGCTGTTTATCCGTACGCCATTCATATCCGTAAGGAGAAGTGAACGATCCTGCGTAGGTTTCGATTTTACCCTGGTGGATAATAGAACGTAATAACCAACCGAAGAATTTGACAGTATCTTTATTCGTCATATATGAACCGCTACTTGTAAAATAATCCTCCATTTCTTCATACATGTCATGGATACTTTGGTCTGTCGGTAAAAACATGGTGAAATCCTCGTCTTCCGAGCGGATATCGCTTTTGTATTCCAGTAATGAATTTTCAATCACGAATACAGAGTCATAGATAGTATTACCCAATTCATCAACTCCCAACGGGAAGCTCAAGCCCGGTTTAAACACCGTGTCGCAGCGTGCCAGTAAAGAGTCGCGGATGATCGAGTATTCCGGTCCTGCCGACAGGATGTATTCGAAAATATTCTTACGCGGCATTAGCCAGCCGGAAATTTCGTGGATTACTCCGTTCGTACATTTCTGGTTCAACTTGGTCACTTCCTGACCGTCGAAAGAGAAACGATCCGTTCCGTTTTCCTTTACGATCAAGTTCTTCCCAGCCAAAGTTTTAATCACTTTGTTGTCGGTCAGTTTCGTGTTGTATAAAGCCACATAGTTAATGTGATTTTTACATAGGATCGTTTTATCCTCGTCACTCATCGTGGCAATTTCCGCCGGCATGGTTGCATTGGTCGGAGCCCATACGGTAAGCACCTGATTACGGGTAAGTTCTTCCGAAACTTTGGTTTCTTCCAGTAACTTCACGAATTCCGAGTATTCGGGAATGTTTTTCAGTTGCTCCAGCAGATTCTCCGTTGCAGATGAAGCATCCGTTTCATCGCCTGCCGAATCCTTATAATAATCACTCCAGTCATCCTGGCATCCGGTGAACAGGAGCAATAGGACAAATAATCTTGATATTATTTTTTTCATAACTTACTTAGTTTACAGGTTCAAAAGTTAATTGATCCACTTCCGTGTCACCGGCTTTCAGAGAAACCAGTTTTACCCAGTGCCGTCCGTTTTCCGGGAATGTTTTGGTTCCTAATACCGTGTATTCTGCGTCTCCACTACCGGAGAAATCTAAAACTTTACCGAGCTTTTCATCGTCGATGTACACCTGGGCTTTTCCGCGGGTTCCCCATCTGAATTTCCGGATCGTAATTTTATAAGTTCCTTTCACAATAACCGGAGTTTTTATTTTAACCCAGCCTACATTGCCCAAACTTACCCATAACAGGTCGCTGTTTGTCCAGCTCTTCCTGATATTGTATTTTACGGCATTGTCGTTATCGGGGACAGTAAACCATTCGATTTCCGTTGCATTTGCACGATCTATCGGATATGTTGTTTGGTCGGCAAGAGAGGCGTTTCTATATTCATTCAGAATACGGCAATCCTCGATGTCGGTGAATTCCCAGATAAATTTAGCAGGACGTGGGGTAGCTACCGGCATAATCTTATCGACCTCATGCAGATAACCGTTGTTTGCCTGCTGGTCGTATCTGTCCGGTACGAACAAAACACTGTCGGCATACCGGTTGATAACGAGTTTTTTATTTAGGTCCTCTACCGAGAGCACCTGGTCTGTAGCCATCGTGACGTAATTTTTCGTTTTTTCCGTGGCGTCTTTATCGAATTCGGACAACTGGCCGAAGTCGGCATACGAGTTGATCACGTGATACAGCATGAATTGCCGAAGCACGGAATCCGGACTGGTTCCCGGTTGGCTCGGGAAGCGATTTTTTAAGTCTTCCAGAGAATTAATTCCTTCTGCCTGGAAAGTTTCGTCCGATACGACAAAGACCGTTTTGTAATCCCGTACGGACTTTTCATTTACGGTTTTATTCCGGGCTTTCAGCCATTCTTCCAATTGGCAATATTTCATGGCTTCCTGAAAAATCGAGTAATTATTTTGCTGGCTGATCAGGTCCCATACCGATTCGGTAATCGGATCCAGCAGCTTATCGATTTTATGCAGATAGCCGTTGATGGCTTCAATGTCTCTGCGGATAATCAAAGAAACATCGTTTACATACATGGCGTTGATACCGCCTTCCCGGTATTTCACCGTCAGGTAGTCGCCGGAAGCCGTCGTATCGAGGATCTGTCCCGAAAACGAGGAGTGAGTATAGGCATTTCCCGGAATGATGTGATAACGCATCAGGTAGATCGCATCTGTCAAAGGAATGTCGTCGATGGTCGCATACCCTTTTTCCTGTAAGTATTTTTGTACAGCGTCATTATCTGCGACAAAGCAGGTAAATTTGGTTTTGCTTATATTCAGCGCATTGAAGAGGTTGGTTCTTTTCAATAATTTCACCCATTCGGAATATTCCGGTTGTCCTTCCAGGAAAATCCCCACAGGCTTTTCCTCTGCCGTGGCAAAAGTAGTATCTTCCAACGAGTCTTTACAGCTCGCCATCCAAAGGGATAGGAGCAGTAGGCCTGATAATAGAAGTATCTTTTTCATATATTGAATTTTAATATTTACTTTAATCAAGGTCTTTATAATATGGATTCTGTTCCAGAATACCCTTACCATTGTCTATTTCCGTTTTATAAATCGGCAGGTAGTAGCTGTTCACATCCGATAATTTAGAAGCCCATACGGCGTAATCTTTTGCCGATACGCTTTCCAGCAGTACATCCAATAAATATTGTTTGTATTGGAAGTTGTTCCGTTTTGCTACCCGGAGAATGTCGAACCAGCGTTTTCCTTCGCCGATGAATTCCCGCTGGCGTTCATTCATTACCATCATCAGGCCGTCGTATTCGGTTGCCGGCAAATCGATCTGGGAAGTATATCCGGCTCTTGTCCGGATTTCATCCTGAACGATGTCTTTCGCTCCTTCGAGGTCGCCTTTCATAACCAAAGCTTCTGCCTTCATCAGGCGGATATCGGCGTAGCGGTAGAATATCCAGTTGTTATCCTGATAAGTACGGATGCTTCCTCCTATGTTTTGATAATCGGTTCCTCCGAATTTCCATACTTTTCCGGTTACATCCATATAAGAACCGTTGTCGCCCCGAATATCCTTTTCTAAGGTTTCGGTGAATAGTTCTTTACTTTTGTCGGAAATGATATAGGTCGAGAGCGGAGAAGCATCTTTTCCGTTCATATACCAGCTATAAAATTTACTACTGCTGTTATCCACTGAATTGCTCCATTGAAGTTCGAAGATACTTTCATCGGTATTGCCCGGATAAAAATTCTTAAACCAATCTTCTTTTGCCATCAGCCTGAACTTTCTGGAAAGTTCCAATTCGTCGCAATGGTGGATACATTTGTCGTAGTTTCCTTGCCATAAATAGATATCGGCTAACAAGGCGTGATAAGCCCAGCGGGTTGCCCGCCCTTTGTTTTGCCAGGGATTGGATTGATCCGATTCATATCCTGTTTTACACTTGCTCAGGTTGTTTTCAAGATCGCTCACAAGGCGTGCAAGTATATCTGCTTCAGAGGAAGAAGCGATAGCGTATTCCTGAGAGTCGTCCACATAAGGTTCGGTAACCAGGGGTACATTGTTGAACGTACGTACCAGGTAGAAATAGCAAAGTGAACGAACGAATATCGCTTCCGCTGCATAAGAGTTCATCAACTCCTGAGTGAAAGTCGGGTCTTTCTCCAATACGGTAGGTCCGTATTTCAGAACAGAGTTTGCATAGCCGATGGCCGTATAAAAAGCACTCCATTGGCAAATGGTGTTGGTTGTCAGAATGTCGAGGTTCTTGATCTTGGCTGCATTACTGGTAGCACTGGTCAAAGCAATACCGTCGCCTCTCAATTCGCCCCAGAGCACATACCTTTCCTGGCAGGCATCGGCACGAAGTTGTTTGTAGGCAGAGGCAAGAACGGCCTCTACTTCTTCTTTCGATTCCCAGTAACGGTCGGTCGTCTGGTCGTTGGTAGGCAACAGGTCCAGCCAGGAGTTACAGCCTGTCGGAACATATAGCATAAGCAATGTTGCCGAATATAGTATAATATTTCTGATTGTTTTTTTCATAACCTGTTGAATTTAAAAATCGATAGTCAAACCTAATGCTATTCTGAAAGGACGCGGGGTATAGCTGTTGTCGGTCGCTAACTGGTAAATACCTTTAGAACCACCGATGCTTACTTCCGGGTCTTGTCCTTTGTAATTGGTCCAGGTGAATACATCATATGCCGTAACATAGCAAGTGAAGTTTTGGAGTCCTAATTTCTTGACCGTCTTTTTAGGCAGGGTATAACCCAGATACAAGTCTTTCAAACGCAGGAAAGAAGCTTTTTCAACGAAACGGTCGGAACCGAGGTAGTTGTAGCCGGTGTTATACAAAGCTCTTGGGATGTCGGTGTCGTCGCCTTCGTATCTCCATCTTTTCAATACGGAGGTACTTTGGTTGTTGGCATTGTACATCGCTTCCGAATTCATACGGGCTTTGTTGATTACGCTCTGGCCGATACGGGTTTGGAACGAACCTCTCAACCGGAATCCTTTCCACCGGAAATTCAGAGAAGCACCTCCGGTCAGGATCGGCATGGAGTTACCCAGATAAACGATATCGTATTTATCGATGATACCGTCGTTGTTGATATCGGCATAGTTGGCATCACCCGGTTTCACTTCCCGGTTGTTGATAGTGGTAACCACTTGTTCGCCATAAATGTTCTGAATCACGTTGCCTTGCGGATCGCGAGCCAAAGTTTGGTTGTAGTTCTGATATACACCATTGTATTTGTAACCGTAGAAAGAACCGATCGGGTTACCGATCACAACGTTCTGAGCATAGTTACCGTTACCGAAGGTGTAACTTTCAAACTTCATGTTTGACGGGAGTTCCAATACCCGGTTCCGGTTTCTCGACAAGTTCAAATTGGAAATACCGAAAGTAAAGTCTCCGATTTTTACGATGTCTCTTAAGTCGATCATGATTTCCCAGCCCCGGTTTTCTACTTTTCCGGAGTTGAAATAACCGATAGAAGAGAATCCGGAGGTACTTTGAATAGGTACACTGGTCTGTAACAGGTCGTCGGTCGTCTTTTTATAGTATTCCAATACGATACCCAATTTCCCTTGGAACAGATTGATGTCCAAACCTCCGTTCAACTGGGTAACGGTTTCCCATTTCAGGTTATTCAACTGGATCGATTCGGGTCTGATGGCACTCATGTCCATATAGTTCCCGTTGCTGCTGAATTTACCGATATAGGTGTAGTTACCGGAAGGAGAAGTACCACTTTTACCCCAGCTACCACGTAATTTGATTTCGTCGATCCATTCTTTTTCAATCAGGAACCGTTCGTTGCTGAGACGCCATGCCAAACTTACGCTCGGGAAAGCACCCCAACGGGAATTTTTACCCATTTTGGAGTTTCCGTCGTAACGAACACCGGCAGTGATCATGTAGCGGTCTGCATAGTTGTAGTGGCCGTTCGCCAGGAAACCTACGCTACGGTTCTGGGATGTTCCGGAATTCAGGCTCGTGATCTTACCGCCTGCTGTCGGGTCGGCAACTTCGGAAGAACCGAAACCGCTCATTGCACTCGAATAACTGGCATAGTTGTAATCTCTGGTTTGTGCCATTCCGGTGAAAACCACTTTGTGCAACTCGTTGAATGTTTTGGTAAAGATCAATTTTGTATTGGTCGTTACCGTGATATTATCCGACATATTATCGGAACCGTTGTTATAGTCGGAATCCGTCCATTTTACCCCGATAGCCGAGTTCGGTAAGAATTTTTTGTTTTTCGTCGAACCCAGGTCGAAAGCGATGTCTTCTGTGAAAAGCAAGCTGCTCAGGATCTGATATCTCAGGTTGAACGATACACGCATGCTACGGCTGATGGTGTTGTTGATCGATTCTTTCGCCATAGCCACCGGGTTGTATTGGCTGTTGCTCGACCAAGTTCCCTGGATACAAGGATCGGTGATCGGGTTGGTGAAATATTCATCGGTCATATTTCCGTTTTCGTCGAGCACATACGGGCTCATATTCGGCATTTTATTCCGGGCATGGGCTCTGACATCGTCCCGGTAGTTGGCATCTTTATTACTTTCAGCATAGGAGAATGCAGCCGATACCCTCAGTTTTTGAGAGAAATTGTAATCCACATTCAAACGGGTGGTTACACGTTTCAGTCCCGTACCGATAGTAGTACCTCCCTCCGACAGATAACCTGCCGAGAAGCGATAAGTAGCACGGTCACCACCTCCCGACATCGAGAAGTTGGTTTCGCTGGTGAATGCATTTTTAGTCACTAAATCCAGCCAATCGGTATTTTGATTGAATTCATTATACCATTGATAGGTGGGATCGAACCGGATATCCGGATATTTATCCAGATATTGCGAATAGTCTCCCGCGTGGCTGAAGTTATTGTCACGAACCATGTTCCAGATTCCGTCCTGCATTAAAGTTACATATTGTTCTGCATTCAGCATCGGAACACCTTTCGGTTCTTTCTTGAAGTTGAATTTTTGGGTAATAGAAAACCGGGGTTTTCCTTTGGTTCCCTTTTTGGTTGTGATCAACAGCACACCGCCGGCAGCTCTGGAACCCCAGATTGCGGTAGCGGCAGCATCTTTCAATACCGTGATGGAAGCGATGTCGCTGGGGGCGATGTTCACCAGGGCTCCCAGGTCTTCGTCCGTAGCCGATTCAAATTGGAAGTCCTCGTTGATTTCGGTTTCGTAGGGAATGTCGTCGATAACGATCAAAGGTTCGTTACTGGCGTTCAAAGAACTCGTACCACGGATACGGATAGAACTCCGGGAACCCGGGTCTCCCGATGCGGAAACGATATCTACGTTCGCTAATTTACCCTGCAACATATCTTCAACGGAAGTTACCGGCATGTCCTGGTATTCTTCCAGATCGATTTTTTGCTGGGCGATACCGAGGTCTTTGGTGGCAACTCCCATATTGTTTCGTTCTACTGCTTTGGCTGAAACGACAACTTCGTCCAATGCCGTAGCAGTTTCCTGAAGGGTGATATTCAAAACTTTTTGCTGTTTGTAGGCAACCCGCTGTGAGTTATAACCTACAAATGAAAATTCAATTTTGATGTCTTTTACATCGGGAACAGGAAGGCTATATTCACCGTTCTCATTAGTCACAACACCACTAAGCACACGCCCGTCGTTATTTACAATACATACGGTTGCTCCGATTAGTGAGCCTGTATTGTCCTTTACTACTCCTCGCAAAACATTTTGCGCACTGGCTCCCAAAGGTAGCAGTGTTAGACAAAGAAGTAATATTTTAAAATACATTATCTTCATATTCAGATATTTATATTGTTATTTGGGTTGAATTACATCCGTAATGCAATAGATCAGTCCGTCTGTTGCAAAGAAGGGCACATCCCCGTTGGTCAGAATGTTCTGAGTGCCTGCTTCGTTTATCAGGCTTAAGCTGTTACCAGAGAACCGGACGTCTAATTCCGAATACACCTTTTGGTAAGGAGTGGTCAATTCTTCGTTTGTTCTCAGGGTTTTCACCTTCATTTCATTACCATAGTTGGGGAGGATATAGTCGCTCATTACATTGGCATTCAACGGTACAATGAAATATTTCAGATATTGAGCCAATTCTTCTTTCGGCAGGGCGGATAATTGTGTTTTGTTCAAAACGCCATTTGCCGGAGCAAAAATTATCGCTCTTTCTCCCTCGGAGATGTCGGCGAATTGATCGATCTTATTTTGCGTAACGATAACACCGGCTGTTTTCAGCAGATCGTAAAAATCTTTGTAGTTGTTTTTCAACATGTCGATCGAATTCACGTCGTTTTTCTGGAACATTCCGCTGATCTGATAGGTCGGGCCGTTCGTTGTTTCCCAGCTTTGCAGGATTTCCAATGCAGCTCCGTTTTCTCCGTGAATTTCTCCTCCTTCGGTATATACATAGGTGAAAGGATTCTTCATTCCGTAGAAAGCACGGGTATTGAAATTCCGGATTGCAGCACCGTTTACGATATGCGATTCAACCATGGTTTGCATAGTTGTTGCGTCAAGCACGGTATTGTCGAGCTTTACTTTTTCGTTAGAATCGTTAAAATAGTCGGTACCGTAATCGATGTTCATATTATATTGATTCACCAGAGTGGTATCGGCCTGGATGAACAGGGTGAACCGGTCCGGAGTCGGATCGACCAGAGTTACAAATTCACCGGATTTAAAGAACATGTTTGCGGTAATTGCAAAATCCGGAGTAGAGAATAAAGGTTTGGTGATGATGTCGAACATCGTAGGTTTGAATACTTTGTCGATACCATACAACAGACCGTTGGTACAAAATTCGGGATTTATCACATTGCTGCGGGTAAGATCCCATTTTTCTCCGTATTCACCTTTTACTCCGTTCGTTTCGAAGTTTTCCGGCATCATAATGGTCTGCTGTTCCCTGACATGTGCTTTTAATAAATAGTACAGAGTCAGCTGCGGAATATCGTCGATGCTGTTGAAACCGGTGAAATACTGCTGATAGAAATCCTGAAGAGCAGCATTGGTAGGAGCAAAGCAATTGTAAGTGTAACGCATATACAATTCGTAATACGGACGTGCTCCGTTCAACTCTCCGTGGTAAGACCACTCGCTTGCCAGGCACGGAAGCTGGTCGCCGATCTGTACGCCACTCTTGCTTGCCATACGATAGTGATTGTAATGATAAAGCGTATCGCCGTCGGTTGTCGATTTTACCGATGTTTCTGCAAAACGGTCATACAACTTTAAGAAGTCGGAAAAATCGTTTTTAGCCGGCTGCTCGATAGCCTGATAAATGGTGCGCAACGGTTCTGCTACTTTATCCAGAATGTAAACATAACCGTTGTCGGTCGGGATAGCGGCTTCCGTTACGGCAGCCTCGCCTACATACAATTTATCGTCTTCACCCTGCCAGTTCACGTTGGGGAAGAAAAATTTGTAGTTACTGGCATAGTCCGTACATTTCAATGCCTGGAACATACGGGTAGAAACTACCGATAAGTACCTTTGGCGGCTTCCCATATTGATCCGGTTTCCGGTCAGAGGATCGGTCATCACCCGGGGAGCAGGAGTACAATAAGTTTTAAACTTGTAAGCCAGTCCGTCTCCTTTATTCCCATTTTCAGAGTTCATGTGGAAACTCAGCATATAGTCCTCCTCATAGGCGTTCTGTACAAGCAAAGAAGTGACGAGGGTCGTCAGGTCGTCCATCGGCACATCGCTCAGCGAACTGTAGTTGTGTTTTTGCAACCATTGCTCGAAGGCTTCATCCGTAGGAGCCATTACCGTACATAAACCCCGTCCGTTAAGGATATTGTCATACCCCACCAGTTCTGCCGCCTGGAGAAAATGCTTGAAGTTCCCTCTGCTTACCATAAACTCGTAAGCATTCCCTTTTAGGAAATCGGGACGGTCATAATACTTATCAATCTCTTTCTCGCACGCCGTGCATGTGAGAAGAGTTAAAAGCATAATCCAAATCTTTTTTGTTAGAATTCTCATAGACACCGTTTTTTGTGGTTTTGTGTAATTATTGATTTTGATATTTGCATAAAAAGGATAGAATTAAGATGTTAAACATCCATTCCCGTTAGTTTTCCCGTATAATTATGTTTGTTGAAAAGTTCATTTAATCCATTAAAAACGTTCGTTTTCTTAGATAATAAAATATAAGATTTTAAGTGTATTGAATCACATTACATTCTTTAATCACCACCTTCATTTTTATTCTTTCATTGTTTTTTTAATACTGTCATTATAAGTCGATTAATTTTTGCTTTTGAAGAAGAGGGGAATTTTATCTCTCCTTTTTCTTCTTTTTTTCTATCTTTTTCATACCTCTTTTTCCCCTCCCCATAAAAAACGAACGTTTTTTTTTGCTGAAGAAAATAGTAGGCATGATTTAATAATCAGCTTTTTAATGTCTTTTTGACTTAACAAACGATTGCATACTTTTGATAAACCACCACTTGCGCAAGAGTTGTACAATCGGTTGCTCAAAGATAAATGCTTATTATTGATATTTCAAAGAATTTTAAGTTATTTTTTGAGATATAGACTAAAAATAACTACGTATTAGTGTTAATATATATGATAATCAATTGTTTATGTAAATGTTAATATTTTGCTAAGTTTTGAATTTTAGTACATATACGATAGTATTTTGAGATAATTCTTGTATATTTTGAGATGATTTTAATAAAAAAATTTTCAAATTCCACAGTACTAATTAATATATTTGTGCAATCGATTGGGTGAGAAATCTATATAAAGTGTATTTATGAGAAGAATGTTTGCCTTGGGGTTATTGTTTTGTGCAATAACTTTAAACACGTTTGCCAAAAGTTGGGAAACGGCGTCTGAAAATTTAATCCGCCGTGTGGTGAAATCACGTGCATCGGAATTTCATGTAAAAGAGATTCCTGCTTCGGAAGGGAGGGACGTGTTTGAGATAGAAAGCCGGGAAGGAAAAGTGATTTTAAGTGGAAATAGTCCTGTGGCCGTGGCTTCCGCTTTGAATTGGTATTTGAAATATTTTTGCCATCGGCAGGTGTCTTGGAATTGTTTGGAAGTGGAATTACCCGATGTTCTTCCGGAAGTGAGAGAGAAAGTCCGCCGGGAATCGCCTTATTGGGATCGTTCTTATATGAATTATTGTACTTTTAGTTATACGGCTGCTTTTTGGGATTGGGAACGTTGGGAAAAAGAAATCGACTGGATGGCTTTGCACGGGATCACGATGCCCTTGGCCATTACAGGACAAGAGGCCGTGTGGTATAATACCCTGAAAAAGTTTAAGATGACCGATGAAGAGATTCGCAGTTTCTTGGTAGGGCCTGCTTTTTTTGCCTGGCAATGGATGACCAATATCGAACAGTGGGGAGGACCGTTGCCTAAGCAATGGATAGAGCGCAGTGTGGAATTGGGGAAAAAGATTTTAGCCCGGGAGCGGGAGTTGGGAATGAAACCTGTTTTGCAAGGATTTACGGGTTATGTTCCCTTGAAACTGAAGGAAAAATTCCCGGAAGCCGATATTACGGTGAAGCCGTTTTGGTTGCGTTATTTCCCGCCCGGTACGGCTCAGTTGGATCCGTTGGATCCCTTGTTCGGCAAGATCGGAAAAGTCTTTTTACAGGAGCAGAAGAAATTGTTCGGAACAAACCATTTGTATGCAGCCGATCCTTTTCACGAAGGCCAGCCTCCGAAAACTTATAAAGGTTATCTGGAGGAAGTGGGGAAAGCTCTGTTCGATGTTGCATACCGGGTGGATAAAGAGGCGGTAATCGTGATGCAAAGCTGGTCGTTCCGCCCGGATATCGCTTTTGCGATTCCTAAAGACCGTTTATTGGTTTTCGATTTAAATTCTTCTCGCTCGAAACAATTCGACCGCTTTAAAGGGCGTGCCTGGCATGGGGGGATGATTCATAACTTTGGAGGAACGGTGGCGATGGGAGGCAATCTGGATGCTTTGGCAAGCCGTCTTTGTATAGAGGGGAAAGATTCCACCTGGAAGAATTATATCGGATTCGGGCTTTTCCCGGAAGCTACGGAGACAAACCCGGTAGTGTATGAATTGGCTGCCGAGATGGCCTGGCATTCGCGTAAGCCGGATGTCGGGGAATGGTTGCAGGATTATGCTACGGCGCGTTACGGGATGAACGACCCGAAGATGCAGGAAGCATGGAAGGTGTTGTATGCTACGGTATATGGTAAGAAAAGAGGTGTGACTTTGGTGGGTGAATCCCCGATTTGTGCCCGTCCTCATTTAAAAATCAGAGGAGCGTCGCCCAATTCCGGGCTGACTTCGCAGGGGGCTTACAGTTTTCCTGAATTGTGGAAAGCTCCTTATTATATGCTGCAGGCGGATGCCCGTTTGCGCCGGCAGCCGAATTACCGTTACGACCTGACGGATGTGATGCGGCAATGCCTGGCGGATATGTCGATCTTGATGCAGGTGAAGCTGGCCGATGCTTATCGCGACGGTAACCGCGAGGTTTTTGAAGCGGAAGCAAAGCGTTTTTTGGAGTTGATTCTCGATATGGACGAGTTGTTGGCTACGGATGCTTGTTTTACGCTGGGAAAATGGATAGCGGAGGCCCGTAATTGCGGAAATACGGAAGAAGAAAAAGCATTGTATGAAAAGAATGCCCGCTGGCTGGTGACCGTTTGGGGGCCGTATGATAAGAATGCGATGTTGTTCGATTATTCCAACCGGCAATGGGCGGGTTTATTCCGGAATTTTTATTATAAGCGTTGGGAACTCTATATCGATTTCCTGCGTCACGAATTAGAGAAACCTCAGGCTGAACGCTATGTGGAAACTCCAAAGATACATCATCGGTTCGGACGGCCCTCCAATGAAGCGAACGATTTTTATAAAACGATCTCCCGCTGGGAATATACCTGGTGTGAGGGAACGGAGACTTATCCCGCGACGGCTGTCGGGGATACTTATACCGTAGCTTTGAAATTATATAAGAAGTGGAACGGTTTGGCTGCCCGTTTATACGAGGGAGGAAAAGAAACGCAGGGAGATGAGACAGACCCCGATAAGAAAGCGGTTATTTTCGGTATCGATTAGTGCCGGAAATCCGCCGGGGAGGGACGGCGTAAAATTCATACCGGACAGGCAAAGCAGGATTGAAACTTTTTTACAAGCTCGAAACAGATGAAGAAAATTATTTTATTAGGGATTCTTTTGGCCGGAATATATCCGGGAATCGGTTACTGGGCCGGATATGCACAGAATGCCAGGGAATTTCGGACAGAAAATATCGGTTCACAGGAAATGACCGTGACCGTGGATGCTGATTTTCCCCGCGCAATAGAATATCGTTTAGGGGGAAAATTGTTCCGGGGAGCAATGTCCCCGGAAAGACAGGTGATGGTAAACGGTAAGCCGCAGCCTGCCCGGATCGTTTTTCGAAAAGAAGGCGAAAACCGGGTAGTGTATGATTTTACGTTCGATAAAATTGAACTATCGTTCAGTGTGGAGCTGGTTGTCCGGGGGAAGGTATTGGAAGGACGGGTAAACCGGATAAAAGAGGGACAGGATAAACTTTATACTTTAGCTTTTCCCGGTCAGCAGTTACTGACCGTTGCTATGACCGACAAAGCTCCCGCTTATATTTGGTGCCGGATGATTCCGATGAAGGATGCCCCCGATGTATATCAGACCTTGCGGGAATCTTCGCCGGACGGTTCTGCCCGGACGGCGAATTATCTGTTTCTGGAAAACGGAGAACTCGCTGCCGGAATTTTGAGTAATGTGATCGACGAACGCGAGCGGGTGGCTTTTCAGGTGAAGCAGATAGCCGGGAATAAAGTGTGTCAGGCCTGGTGTCCCGTGTGGACTTACCGGGAGTTAGCCACGGAAACGCTCGAAATGCCGTGGTTTAAGGTGGTGATTGCAGACGACGGCAACCGGGATGGAATTGTCGATTGGCAAGATGCCGCCCTGCTTTACCGGGCCGAGGTGAAACGTCCTTTCCGTTCGGAGGAGGTGAAAACGATCGTTTCATCGCAAATCGGCTTTAATGCTTCGCATCTGGCGGAGAATCCTTTTTTGCGAATGTTCGATAATATGAAGAAGTGCGCCCTGTTGCTGGATTTTTTGCCGCAGGATTTACTGGTAAAGGGATTTCAGGGCGGAGGGCATGATTCGTCTTTTCCCGATTATGCCCACCCTAACCGGCAGGCCGGCGGATTCCGCGATTTGAATTATATGATCGATCATGGAGAAGAGATCGGCTTGAAAGTGGGATTGCATATAAATTGCACGGAGGCTTATCCGGAGTCACGGTATTTCGATCCGTCGATACTGACCAAAGAATTGGGGTGGTTGTGGGGAGATCAGGCGATATTGATCGATAAGAAGAAAGACCTGAAAAGCGGAAAGCTTTTTCAGCGGATGGATGAAATGTTCGATTCCGTTCCGAATATCGATTTCCTGTATGTAGATACGTATCAGGACCGGGGATGGCCTTTGATTAAGATCAATGAAAAATTGGTGACTCATCGCCAACGGATGTACACCGAGTTCGATGCCGCTATGGACGGCGTTTCCACCTGGTCGCACGGGCGTACCCGGCTGAAAGGCAAAGTGGCGCGTTTTATCTGGAACGATTGCCGGGATATATTCGGGCTCGACCCATTGCTGCTGGGAGCGGAGCACCACGGCATAAACGGCTGGGAAGGCGAGGCGAGCGTGCCCCGTTTTGTAAAAGAAGTATATACCCGGAATTTGCCTACCAAGTTTTTGCAGCATTTCCGGTTGATGCGGTGGACTGAGCAGGAGGCTGTGTTTGACGGCGGAGTGAAGATGGAAAGGCAGGGCAACCGGGTGAAGGGTGTTTGGGGAAATAGTACGTTTTTTAGCGGTTTATGGGACGAACAGAGGAAGAGTTTTAAAGAGATAAAGGTTTTTGTTCCCTGGGAGCCTTTGACGGAGCAACCCGGACGTATCTTTGCCTGGGACGAAACAGGCGGGACGGGACACTGGGTGTTGCCGGATTCATGGAAGAAAATTAAAAAAGTGTATGTATATAAGCTGACAGACCGGGGACGTGTTTTCGAACGGTCTGTGCCGGTAAACGGCAGAGCGGTGGATTATACGTTCGAGAAAGAAACACCTTATGTGTTTTATGCCCGGAAAGTGCAGGAAATCGATCCTGCTGTGATGAAGTGGGGCGACGGGCAAGAAATAGGAGATCCGGGATTTAACGATTACACTTTATCGTCCTGGGAGAAAACCGGAGATAAAAGGGCCGTGCGGGTGGAACGCGACCGCAACGGGCAGACCTCGTTGCAATTGGCAGCCGGGAAGGTTGCCGGAGTGAGCCAGCGTATCGGGGCATTGCAGCCGGGAGCTGCCTATTTTGTCTCTACCCGGGTTCTGATCGACGGAAAAGCAGACCGGAGAACCGAATTGCAGGTGGAAGCCTTGCAAAAAGGGAAGGCCGTTCATACCGTAAAAAATTATTTGGATAATACCGCGTTAAATGGGGCGACAGGCTGGCAGCGGTTGAGAGTGTGGTTTGAGGTTCCTGCCGGGACGGACGATGTGAGGATCGGTATCCGGTCGGAGGCAGGTACAGCCGGAACCGTCGTATGGGTGGACGACGTGAAAGCCTATCGCACCACTCCTGTGGCGAAAGAAGCCGATTGCGTTTTATGGGAAGATTTCGAATTAAGGGATATCGGATGGGGACCTTTTGTAAATACGGTGAAAGGCAGCATTTATACCGACTTGTCGGAATTTAACCCCGGACGTACGGCGGATGTGATCGACGGACATTTTTCGCTGAAAACCTGGAATCAGAAAAAAGGATTGCTTTATCGTACCGTGCCGGGATTGTTGCGTTTGTCCCCGGAGCAGAAATATGAAATCGAATTCGATTATTTATGCGACCGGGACAATAGTTATGAATTGATAATCAAAGAAAGTGACCGGCCGGAGGCCCGGGTTTTATTGCGCGAACCGATCGAGAGAGGAAAGGGGCGGGTGAAAAAAGAATTTTCAACCACCCGTTACCCGGATGCCTGGATCGGTATCGAGAAAACGAATAATGATTCTGTCATTTTTGTGATGGACAACCTGAAATTATTTATTCGCTAAGAATACTTAAATTTTTCTAATATAATTTGTAGATTCGTCGCCATGAAAAAACATATATTCTTTATACTGTGGATGATCGGTTGGACGGGAGTGGCTGTGGGACAGCTTGCCGTGCCTTCGATTATCGGCGACCACATGGTGGTAAAACAGAAGAGCGATTTTCGTTTATGGGGTTGGGGTAATCCTAATGCAGGTTTAACGATTACTAATTCGTGGGACGGAGATACGGTGAGAGCGTGGGTGAATCAGGTAGGCGATTGGGAAGCGGTGTTGAAAACGCCGCCGTCGGGCGGGCCTTATGAGATTAAGATCCGTTCAGGATGGGAAGAGTTGATTATCCGGGATGTATTGTCGGGAGAAGTGTGGCTTTGTTCCGGTCAGTCGAATATGGAATGGAACGGAATGCGCGGCTTGAAGCAGATCGGAGAGGAATTGCCGCATTGTGACAATGACCGGATTCGCTTTTTTTATGTGGACAAAAGGGCATCGGCCAATCCGCAGGATCATTTACCGGGGAAATGGGTGGTGTGCGATGCAGCATCGTTAAAGCGGTTCAGCGCAATCGGTTATTTTTTCGGAAAGACTTTACAGTCTGAATTTCATTTTCCGGTGGGGCTTATCAATTCCAATTGGGGAGGAACTCCGATCGAGATTTGGATGCCGGAATTTTTGTGGCAAAATGCCCGATTGGATTCGTTGAGGTTACGGAAAGGATCGTGGGTGGTGCGGAAGAGCCAGGCTTACAATGCTATGATTTATCCTTTGCGGAAGTATAATATTACAGGAACAATCTGGTATCAGGGCGAATCGAATGTGTCGAACGCTGCCGGATATTCAGAGTTGTTCACCGCCCTGATCGAAGGGTGGAGGAAGGCTTTCCGGCAGGAATTTCCTTTCTATTATGTGCAACTGGCTCCTTATGCCCGTTGTCCGGTGCCCTGGGGAACGACCTTGATCCGGGAGCAGCAGGACAAAACGTTGGCCTTGTCTAAGACCGGAATGGTGGTGATCACCGATTTGGTGGACGATGTAAATAATATTCATCCTCAGTCAAAGAAGGAGGTAGGGCAACGTCTTGCAATGCTTGCAGCTACCGAGATTTACGGTAAAGCAGGAAATCCTTACTCACCCCGTTATCGGAGTATGACCGTGAAGAAGAATCAGGTTGAAGTGGAATTTTCGGGAGCGGTCGATCCTTTGGTGGTAGAGGGACCGGAATGTGTGGGCTTTGAGATTGCGGGGGAAGACCGGAAATTCTATCCGGCGAAGGCAACGGTGGAATCCGGTAAGGTCGTGCTATCTGCCAAAGAAGTGAAGCGTCCGGTGGCCGTCCGGTTTGGTTTTCACAATGCGGCGATCGGCAATCTGTTCGGCGACAACGGTTTGCCGGTAGCTCCTTTCCGGACAGACGATTGGAAGCTGGAGGCAGGGGGAAATGAAAGATAAACTATTTTAACGGTTGATAAAATGAAAATACAAGTATTATTCGTGTTGTTGTTGTGTGGCAGTTTATGTGCCCCGGCGCAAAAGAAATTATTATTGGGAGGTTCCGGCTGGAATAAAATCGTATTGCTGGATAAAAAAAGCAAGCAGGTAGAGTGGAGTCATCGGCTGAATCCGGGCGATGAGTGTAATTGTGTGGCTTATACGAAGAAAGGGCAAATTTTGTATGCTTACCGCAAAGGGGCGAAATTAATCACCAAAGACGGTCAAACGGTATGGGATTATCCGGTGGCGGGAGAAGGCGAATTGCATACGGCATCGGTACTGCCCGACGGCGGTTACCTGCTGGGGATCACCGGGAAGCCTGCCCGTATCGTTGAATTGGATAAAAAGGGGAAAGTTCGTAAAGAGATTACTTACGATACCCGGATCAATAGTCTGCACGGGCAATTCCGTCAGCTTCGGAAAAGTCGGGAAGGTACTTACTTGGTGCCGTTGATGTCGCGCCACATGGTGGTGGAACTGGATGCCGACGGGAAATTATTGCAGTCGTATAATGCCGAAGGGAATACGTTTTCCGTGCTGGAATTGAAAAATGGTAATTTACTGATCTCTTGCGGGGACGCTCATTCGTTTCTGGAAGTGGATCGTAAGACAGGCGATTTGTTGAGGAAGGTGAAACAGAACGATATAGATGGAGTGGCTTTGCAGTTTGTGGCAGAGATCGCCGCAGTGAAAGATCATTTGCTGGTTTGCAACTGGGCGGGACATTCCCGGGTGAAAGACCAGCCTTCGTTGATCGAACTGGATGCCGAGGGGAAAATGGTGTGGTCGCTTTGCGACAGTGAAAATGTTCGGAATGTTTCGGCTGTCTGCCCAGTGAAATAACTGCCGGGAGCGGACAGTCCGCCGGGTTGTTTTCGAAGAATTTGTCCTGGCACGTTGCCGGCACGATAAAGGTTTATGATAAAATCCCTTCGGTATTTTTCCCGAAGGGATTTTTTGTGCCTGATAGAAGTCATTGCTGCGGTTTTATTTTCTTGCCTCCGTTTTTATGACGGAAGAAAACAGGAACACCGCGGCGGGAAGTCTTTCTTCTTCCGGTTAATTGTATTTTACCGGGATACAGATATCTACGATCCATTTCTTTTCGGGGTGTTCGTCCCGGTTGTTTTGATAGATTTCGTAATGATGTCCGTTCGTGCATTGGCAGCCGTGTTCTGCCAGCAGATCGAACATCGCATGCCAGGCATCGGGAAATTCTTCCATGCCGATTTCAAACCGTCCTACGGCATACAGTCCTCCGCTTAGCTCATATTGTCCGATTTCTCCCTCGGTCTTTACGGCGGACTGAATCGTCATTCCTGCATCGGCTGTCAGTTTTTCTTTTTTCGTGACATCCGGGTTGTCGTGATAGACGGAGACTAATTTCATTCCGGGAACGGCGACCAATCCGCGGGGATAAGCCCATTGCATCAATTTGGCAAAGGCTTCCTGCATCTGGTCGAGAGCCCCCTGATGGCGGCAATAAATGATCGGTTGCGACGGTAAATTTTTGATTTCGAATGTACAATTCATAGTTTTTCCTCCTGTTATTATCGTTTTACGGGAACAAAAGTAACGGGAGTATAAACGGTTGTTTGTATCGGTTATGCTTTTGAATGGACTGTTCTTGCTATCCGGTTGCTGATTTTTGTTCCGGTAGGTTTCGGCAGTCATGCCGAAATACTGTTTAAAATTCCGGCAAAATACATTGGCTGAATTGAAACCGCAGTCGTAAGCGATGTTCATCACCGGAAGACCGGGAGCCGAAAGCAGGAGGGAAGCTGCCCGTTCCAGCCTTCTCCGGGTGACGAATTTAGCCAGCGGCTCGCCCATTTCTGCCCGGAATATACGGTGGAAATGATAGGGGGACAGATCTACCTGTGCCGACAGGATTTCTAAATCCATCGGTTGGTCGAGATGAGAGTATATGTAATCTATCACTTTATTGATCTGTTCTTTGTAGTATTTGTGTGACAGTTCTTTATTCATGCGGTATCGGTTTTAAGACTGCAAAATAAGCGGATTTTTAGTGAGCGGGAGAATTTATTTCAATTTTTAAAACATTTATATACAATCTTGTTTTTTGGATTCTTGTTTTTATATCTTTGCATAGATGGCTTGAATCTATTTGGAACGACTTGTTTAATTGCTAAATTATGAAATTCTGCGTGATTTTTGTAGGACTGTTTCTTTTGTACGGTTTTGTTTTACCTGCACAGGAAACTGGAAAGGTGAAAAAAGTGGCTTGTGTGGGAAACAGCATCACCTTTGGAGCCGGGATCGGAAACCGGGATAAAGACAGTTATCCGGCGGTGTTGGGACAAATGCTGGGTGACGGTTACGAAGTGAGAAATTTCGGTTTCAGTGCCCGCACCTTGCTAAACAAGGGGGATCGTCCTTATATGAAAGAACAAATGTTTCAGGATGTCCTTCAATATCGGCCCGATATTGTGGTGGTGAAACTGGGAACAAACGATAGTAAAGCTTATAATTGGCGGTATAGAAGTGAATTCAGCAAAGATTTGGAGACTTTAGTGACCGCTTTTCAGAAATTGCCTTCCCGGCCATTGATTTATTTATGTTATCCGGCCAAGGCTTATTGCCTTCAATATGGGATTCAGGATAGCGTGATTGTTCACGGCATTATTCCGTTGCTCCGGGAGTGTGCCCGGAAAAAGCATTTGCAGGTGATCGATATGCACTCGGCTACCAGCGGGATGCCGCAGAATTTTCCGGATTGTGTCCACCCGAACGAAGCGGGGGCTATCGTCATGGCAGAAACGGTTTACAAGGCATTGACGGGTAAAGAGATGAAACATACCATGCAGGCGTTTCCCGGTCGGAAATCGGCATGGGGCGGATATGACCGTTACGATTTCAGATTCCGGGGACGCGAGGCTATCGTGGTATGTCCCCGGCAGGCCGCTCCCGGTAAGCCCTGGATATGGCGGCCGGCATTCTTCGGAGCTTTCCCGGCGGTGGATAAAGCCTTGTTGGAAAATGGATTTCATGTGGTCTATTACGATCTTACCCATTTATACGGCAGTCCCGGAGCTGTGGAAGCGGGAACTGCTTTTTACGGTTATATGAAGAACTATTACGGGGTGTCGCCGAAGGTGACTTTGGAAGGATTTAGCCGGGGCGGGCTTTTTGTTTTGAATTGGGCTGCGAAAAATACCGATAAAGTGGCCTGTATTTATGTGGATGCACCCGTATGTAATGTGTTTAGCTGGCCGGGCAGGAAAGACCGGGTTTTGTGGGAAAGCTTGCTGAAGGAGTGGAATCTGACGGACGAGCAAATGAAAACATTTACCGGAAACCCGATAGACCATTTGGAACCTTTGGCTAAAGCCGGGATTCCGATCATCGGTGTTTGCGGTGACAGCGATAAAGTGGTGCCCTACCCGGAAAACATGGAAGTGGTGCGAAACAGGTATGCCCGTTTGGGAGGGCCGGTGGAAGTGATCCTCAAACCGGGTTGTGATCATCATCCTCATAGTCTCGAAGATCCCCGCCCGGTAGTGGATTTCATTCTGCGCTATCAGCCCGGATACGGGAAATTTCAGCATATTCAGGAAAGGGGAAGTCTGAAAAACTCTTATCTCCGTTTCGAGAAAGAGCGGAAAGGGAGAGTGGCTTTTCTGGGTGGTTCGATTACCGAGATGCAAGGATGGCGCACGATGATACAACAGCAGCTGAAACAGCGTTTCCCTTATACGGAATTTGAGTTTGTGGATGCGGGAATCGGCTCTACCGGTTCGGTTCCGGGAGCTTTCCGTATAGCCGGCGATGTGCTGGAAAAGGGGCGTATCGATTTGCTATTTGTGGAAGCGGCGGTAAACGACCATACGAACGGTTTTCCGCCTACGGAGCAGGTGAGGGGAATGGAGGGGGAGATTCGTCGTGCCTTGTTGGAAAATCCTGAACTGGACGTGGTGATGCTGCATTTTATTTACGATCCGTTTATTCCCATGCTCGATGCCGGGCAGGTTCCGGATGTTATTTTAAACCATGAGCGGGTGGCCAATCATTATCTGATACCTTCGGTCGATCTGGCTCAGGAAATCGCCGGGCGGATGCAGGCGGGCGAATTTACCTGGAGGCAGTTCGGGGGCACTCATCCTTCGCCTTTCGGGCATCGTTTTTATGCTGCGTCTATTGCTCGCTTGTTCGACCGGATGTGGAGCGGTCTGCCTGCCGGGGCGGAAATCACGGCTCATGCTCTTCCCGCCTGTCCTTTGGACTCTTTCAGTTATTACGGCGGACGTTTTGTGGATGTCCGGGAAGCCCGTGCAGGAAAGGGATGGGAGTATGTAGAAAAATGGACTCCGGATTTAAAGGCAGAAACCCGGAGGGGATTTGTGGACGTGCCGATGTTACAGGGAAAACAGCCGCATGCTAAATTAGTTCTTGATTTCAGAGGGAAGGCGGTAGGTATTTTCGGCGTATTCGGTCCGGCGGCCGGAATATTGGAATATAGCGTGGACGGTGCTCCTTTTAAGCGGCTGGATACTTATACCCGCTGGAGTAAGGGTATCTATCTGCCGTGGTTGTATGTGCTTGAAAATGAATTGAAGGATGGTGAGCATCGGTTGGTGCTCCGGATTTCGAAAGATAAAAATAAAGATAGTGCGGGATATGAATGTTGTATCCGTAATTTTGTTGTAAATGAGTGAGTTATCCGGTTTGTTGCCGGAGATTGAAAAGAAGCCGGGATCATCCCGGCCGGGGAAGTGGGATTCGGGGCTTTGGCTCAATGAGATAGGTGATACGGACGTATGCTTTGTTTTTATTGTTTTTTTACAAAAAATAAGTAAAAAAACTTGTTTCGGAAATCAGAAATAATAACTTTGCAGTAGTTTAAATCTGAAACTTAGTTTCAAATGTGAAACTAAGGCGTGAATTTTAGAAATGGAGCAGGAAACGACGAATCGCTATAATGTGCCGATGCTGGAAAAGGGGATGGAGCTGTTCGAATTATTGGCAAAACACCACAATGGTTTGACAATACAGGAGATGTGCAGTTATCTGGAATATCCCAAAACTTCCATTTACCGGATTGCAAATACTTTGCTGGAAATGGGGTATCTTGTTAAGGATGACGAATGCAATCGATTTCTATTATCGCGTAAAGTCTTCCGGTTGGGATTGGCAGCCTTGGGAGAAGCGGATATGCTGGAAAGGGCTATCGAGCCGATGAAACGTTTGAGGGATGAAGTGAAAGAATCGGTTATGCTGGGTACATTGGTGGGAAATGAAGCGGTATTGTTGGAACAGGTGATCGGTTCGCACGATTTTACTTTTATGCTCCGGCCCGGAACCCATCTTTGCTTGCATGCTTCTGCGCCGGGCAAGGTGTTGCTGGCTTACCAGAAAAAAGAAGTGAAAGGAGAGCTGTTGAATAGTATCCGTTTTGTGAAATTTAACGATAATACGATTACTGATCCGAAACGGTTTAAAGAAGAGCTGGAACAGATTCTGGAAAACGGTTACGGTGTGGATGTGGAGGAAGAAATATCGGGGGTGCATTGCATCGGGGCTCCGATATTCAATCAATATGGCGAGGTGGTGGCTTGTGTGTGGACGTCGGGACCCAAGGGGCGTATTCCGTTATCGGTTTTCCCCGAGTTGAGCGTTAAAGTGCGGAATTGTGCAGAAATCATTTCAGGAAAATTAGGCTATAAGAAGAGCAAGGAAATGAAAGCCGTAAAGGCTATAATCGGAAAATAATTAATAAAAGAGAGAGTTTTTACCGATAACGTTGGGCATAAATACCGGGAAGAATGGCGCCGGTGCCCGTCGGTTTGAGGTTGGGACTTTTATCTTTTGGCAAAATTATAATATATGAGACTGACAGGAGTAATATTGTGTATGTTATGGGCTTTGGTAGCTGGGGCTCAGGAAGGAAAAGCGCCGCTTTTGCCTGACCTGAAAGAAAGGAAGAAAAAACAATGTACGATCCCAAATCCATGAAGGCGGAGGAATTTATAAACGACGCCGAAATACGCGAAACAATAGCGTACGCAAACGCCAACAAGAACAATATAGAGCTTATTGACGCGCTGCTTGAAAAGGCGAGGCCCAAGAAGAACGGCTCCGGCGTTACCTGCGCGGGACTTACCCACAGGGAAGCGAGCGTGCTGCTTGCGTGCGACATCCCCGAAAAAATAGAGGAAATGTATAAGCTGGCCAATGAAATAAAGCTTGCATTCTACGGCAACAGAATAGTCATGTTCGCGCCGCTGTATCTTTCTAATTACTGCGTGAACGGCTGCGTGTACTGTCCGTATCACATGAAGAACAAGCACATTGCCCGCAAAAAGCTCACTCAGGAGGAAATAAGGAAAGAGGTCATTGCTCTTCAGGACATGGGCCATAAGCGCCTTGCCATAGAAGCGGGCGAGGACCCCGTGAACAACCCAATAGAATATATACTGGACTGCATAAAGACCATATACTCCGTGCATCACAAAAACGGGGACATTCGCCGCGTTAACGTGAATATCGCCGCGACCACGGTTGAAAACTATCGCAAGCTGAAGGATGCGGGTATAGG
>OGOU01000475.1_pt1 | contig 35960 bp, 26 predicted proteins | sample 1552721 | NCBI WGS metagenome assembly OGOU01 (sample SAMEA2580176, study PRJEB22360) | human gut metagenome | biome: human gut; feature: human-associated habitat; material: faeces | place: Denmark | collected 2008/2010
TAAAAAATGCAACAGTCAATTTTTTGAAGCCCTGCCATTTTCCCCAGCCGGTACATCGGCTGAACATTAAAACCTTCATTGGTTCTCCATACAAGCTTTTTATTGAAATCAGCCCCTTTCAGGTCTGCAGTGACCTTGTCGATCCACTCCTGCATCGTGTTCGGCGCAAATTCACTGAAAAGCTTACCATTTACTTTTTCTGCCATAATTTATATATTTAACTGTAACTGTTATTTAGAAAAAACGAACAAATTTAGGTCTTTTGGGGGATTAAAAAAATTATTTAACGCCTTTTTTCCGTAATTGGGAAGGTTTAGAAGAAAGTTAAAGACTTATTTTTATTTCGATAAAAATATCCCTAAAGTCAAGGCATTAGAAATTTTCAATCCTATCCCGTCACACAGCGATCGGATAAAAATCATATTCCAGGTTTAAGGCTCTCCATCACCCTATCGAACCGATCGGTTAAAGCCTGCACACTCGGATATAGCAGGTTTGCCCCTGCGTTCCATAAATCTTTTTCCGGGATAGGCCCGGTATTGACTGCGATGGTAAAGATTCCGGCGGCAACACCGGATTTTACTCCCATCGGGGCATTTTCAACGACAATAGCTTCCCAAGGTTTCACCCCTGCTTTCTCCAAGCCTTTCAGGTAGGGTTCCGGATGAGGTTTCCCTTTTTCCACATCGAAAGCCGTAACCATGTATTCCGGCCCGAACACACCGGGATATACCCGTTCCAAACGCTCCAACAGAGAACGTTGTCCCGATCCTGTCACCAGAACCGGCCTTATTCCCCGCTCCATCACTTTTTGTAATAATTCTTTTGTGCCCGGCATAGGCAGAGCTTCAGGCAATTCATTAAAATGCCGGCTTTTCTCCGCATAAATCCGTTCTATCTCTTCCGGAGCGGCTTCCCTGCCCCATGCCCGCTGAAAAAGTAGGTTTATCGTGGCTGCCCCGGTACAACCTTCATAAAGATAAAATTCTTCACGGGTACAATCGATTCCTAAAGCCTGTATCGTCCGGAACCATGCCAGGGTATGGTTTTTCATGGAGTCGAAAAGCACACCGTCCATATCGAAAAGCATGGCACGTACCTGAAGTCCGGGATAATTTCTCTCTTTTAAAAAGTTCCCGATAGTTTTTTGTAAATGAGATCGTGTGTTCATTTTATAGAAAAACTTGCTTTTATATTCATTTCAAAATAAGCTATTATGCCGGAGTATTTTCAACATAATTGCAGCGCAAGCTTCTGCATCTGCAAGAGCGTAGTGATGGTCGATCAGTTCATAACCACAATAAGCCGAAACTGTGTGCAGCTGATAGTTTTCCAACCCTTTAAATAGCTTGCGGGATAGACGATAAGTGCAATAAAACCGATAATCGGGATACGGCATTCCATAATAAGCATAAGTTGCTTTCAAGCAAGCTTCGTCAAATACGCTATTATGCGCCACTAAAGGCATTCCTTTTATTCTCGGGGCGATTTTTTCCCATACTTCCGGAAAAACAGGAGCTTCCAATGTGTCGGTTTTCTTCAAGCCATGTATCTGCGTATTCCGGTAAGAATAGAAATTGGGCTGGGGACGGATCAGGCTGTACAATTTATCCTGAATCTCCCCATTTTCCACAATCACTATTCCCACCGAGCAAACACTGGTCATATTCCAGTTAGCCGTTTCAAAATCAAGGCTTGCGAATCGCTCCATATTCTAATATCAATAAAAAATTTATCATCTATGTAATCCTCGCCTTTTATTTTTTATAGGATTTTCCTGTTCCTCTAATTCTTTTAATTTTCTAAAATATCTTTTAATCTCCTCTTTTATATCAGGAGGACAATCAGACGCAATAATCACTCCAAGTTCATTTACCCTTAAAACATAAGCACCAAATTGTTGCTTCAATTTTATTAAAATATCCATAATCTTATATTTTTATATTATTACCGCTTTCCATACACCAGCGTACGAGTTCCGTCCCAGGCAACGGCCTCTATGCGAGTGGAATTTTCAGGATAACGAACCCAAGAGGTCGATTGGTCGGGTGAATTCGTCCCAACCATCGACACATAAGCCAATTCATCACCGGTATAAGTTTCAAATACGGCTACATTTTTCCAGAAACGATGATCTATGGTACAAATACCGTCTTTCAATGTGATCCCCTGTCCGTATATACCCTCTACAGGTAAGCGTTTCTGGTAAGCCTGCACGCTATTGGCCGTCAAATAATAGATCACCGGAGAAGCCGGTTTCGGATAGCGCGACAAGTATTTCACCAATTCATCACATTGCTGCCGGGTGATCGTCAGCTGCGCCCGCCCGTAATCGTCCATATATTTATCGATAGGTTTCAACATTCCCGCCCTGATAAAGAAATCGGAAAGGTCTTCTTTCACGATGTCGCAAACATTCCGCATAAAATTAAGCTGTAGCTGTCCGTCGCTCATCCGGCTCTCGTCCGTATTCCTGACGATTTGAGCCACATCGGCAAACCAATCCGCTTTTTGCCAGTAGTTTCCTTTCCCCGCTACGGCATAATAAAGCTGTAATTGCCACAGGGGACAAAGTTTCACAAAGTGGTCGCCTCCATTCTCATAATCTTTCATCCGGTCTTGCCCGCGCTGGCAAAGCCATTGTTCTCCTTTTACGATACCATAGTTCAGATAGGCGTTAAAGCGTCCGCCCAACACCCGGTTATTGTCACCGTCGTTCACTCTTTCATGTTCCAGGTTCCGATAAACCGGGTCGAGCAGATAGCGAGTCCACACGGAAAAAATATTATTGGTGACCTCTGTGGTAGAAACCCATTTCAGCCCCGGACGGATTTGATTGACATGGCCGAATTCATGGGCCAAAGCCCATAATCCCGCTTTAATCTTGTCGGGATTCGCCAATTCATGCATACAATCCCAGGCAAAAGCCGCACCCCAGCCGTCCGCATATAAGCCACCCTCTACTTCACGGGCAAACATATGGTTTTTCGGACGAATATTATATTTTTTCAAACCCATCATTTCATGCTGAATATCGATGATCTCGTCATAAGCATCGATCAGCTCCCTGCCTTTTTCAGGGCAATGTTTTTTCAGGGACGATACCCGGTAAGCCAAATTCACGTAGTCGCCTTTAATATCCATGATATTGCATACGGCATTTTCTAACAATTTTTGCCAATCGGCATTATTATCGGTCGATTTATCGAAATAGCCGTTCACCTGTCCTCCGACAATGTGTACCTTCACCGGAGCTACACGGGCATAGTCCGTGGTAAAAAAATTCAGGTATCCCAATCCTTTTGCTTTCATTTTCAAACGATTCGTACCCGGAAACAGCAGATAGGTCTGATCTGCGCCATCCGGCTCGAAACTATGTACCCGCAAAGACACTGATTGTCCCTGCGTATCTCCAACCAATACAACCACTTCTTCTCCCTCGGAAAAATAAATTCCCGTCGGATTTTCAAAAGAATTATATCCGCTGGTCTTTAATTTCCGGGCAGTCTCTTCCACCGGGGGATAAGCCTCATAATATTGTACCCGGTAAGCTTCACAAAGGGTATCCATCATTAATTGTTCTGCCAGAGCCCTATAAAACGGATTGCGCACCTGCTTTATTTCCTTTGCTGTAATTCCGCTTTTTAAAGCAGAGCAGGTTGCATCTGTAAACACATCCTCTGGATAACGGTTTTCGTTATTTTTACTCCGAAATTCCATTTCAGCACAGCTCACAAACCCGGATCCTCCCGATTTTACAACAAAGCGGAAAGCCAAAGGCTGACGGATCGTTTCTTTAAAATAGATCACGGAAGGAGACCCGGTTTCTTTAAAATCATAATCGCCGATTTTTATAAATTCCGGAGAACGCCGGGTGGACACCCATAGCTCAAAAGCTCCGAAACGCCCGTTAGCCCCGTCCATACGAGGCTGATAAAGCAGATAATCCACCTGTTCGGCTTTTTCCAATTTATATTCCAAGGTCACCGGGAAACGGGTGTTTCCCCAAGACGAATGATAAAGGGTTTTCTCGTCTCCGTCGAACGATTTTTCAATCCCTTCCTCACGCTGGTAATTTGAAGCATAACCGCTTTTCACCTGAATCCGGGTGTCACTTTTCAATGCCGGAATTTGCTTTTGCACATTTTCCTGAGCCCAAACCATGCCGGACGGAATCGCTAACACGATCCCTGCCAACATTACAATTTTTCTTATCTGCATAATGATTACAATTAAATGATTTATCGCTTTCACAAAGATTGCGCGACATCACTTTCCGGACGATTCAAAATAAACAATATTCTATTTTCTCTTCCGGTTTCCCCAATCCACATACAGCAATCTCCCTTTTCCTTCGAATGGGATAATTTTTACATCGACAGGGACAAACGCCAAAAGTCCATGCCATAATTTTCCGCAATTTAATGATTTTTATTTGTTGAAAATATACAAGCTCTATTAAAAATCGGTTTGAGTTTTAACATCTCTCTTTTTTCGTTTGTGGGTAAAATAAATTATTGCGTAATTTGTAACTGGATTAGAAGCCTCAAAGCTTTTAGCTTACAGGCAAATCCCATAGAACGACTTTGTTTTCAACCAAAACCATTTAAACCAATAGATTTATAAGTATGAAGAAAACGAGAGCAGCCGTGGTTGGATACGGCAACATTGGAAGATATGTAGTGGAAGCCCTCCAAACGGCTCCTGATTTTGAAATTGCAGGAATTGTGCGCCGCGACGTTAATCATATACCGGAAGAATTGAAGAATTATAAAGTAGTGAACGATCTCGGTGAACTGGAAGGTGTTGAAGTCGCTATCTTATGTACCCCCACCCGCAGCGTAGAAGCCTATGCCAGTAAAGCCCTGAGTCTGGGAATCAACACGGTGGATAGTTTCGATATACATACGGGGACTGTCGATCTGCATCGTAAGCTAAACGAAGTGTCGCGCCAGCATAACGCGGTGGCTATTATGTCTGCCGGCTGGGATCCGGGAACCGATTCTATGGTACGCGCCCTGCTGGAGGCCTGCGCTCCCAAAGGTATCACTTACACGAACTTCGGCCCGGGCATGAGTATGGGACATACCGTGGCCGTAAAAGCCGTCGAAGGGGTGAAAGCCGCCTTGTCTATGACGATCCCGACCGGAACGGGCATTCACCGCCGCATGGTATATATCGAGCTGAAAGACGGTTATCAGTTTGCAGAAGTGGCCAAAAATATCAAAAACGATCCTTATTTTGTGAACGACGAAACTCACGTTATGCAGGTCGAGAATGTGGATGAACTTTTGGATATGGGCCATGGAGTGAATCTCACCCGTAAAGGAGTGTCAGGAAAAACCCAAAACCAGCTTTTCGAATTCAATATGCACATCAATAATCCGGCTTTGACGGCACAAATCATGGTGTCGGCAGCGCGGGCGACTTTCCGCCAGCAACCGGGATGTTATACTTTGATCGAAATTCCGGTTATCGATATGCTTTACGGAGAACGTGAAGAGCTTATCCGCCACTTAGTATAATGATGGCTATACATTTTTTGAACGGCCGGGAAGGAAAAGACCTTTCCGGCCGTTCAAACTGTCTTATTGTTCCGTATTTTAAACATTGTCATGAGAAAAGGACTCATTTATGCAATTTTTGCCTCTGTACTGTGGGCTATTGTCAATCCGTTCATTAAGCAGGGATTGAGCTATGATTTCACTCCGATGAACTTTGCAGGTTTACGCTTTACGACCGTCGGGGTGATCCTGTTCGCCTATTCCTGGCACAGGGGGATGTGGGCAGAAATCAAGGCAAACAAAAAGTTGTTTCTAAACCTGATTTTTATCAACATGTTCTTAGGCTACACCGCCTTTTATTTCGGGGTTGATTTTGTAAGCGGGGCCATTTCTTCGATTATCATGGGGATGACTCCCCTAATCAACGTATTGCTGGCGCACCTTATCGCCACCAATGATAAACTGAATAAATATAAGGTGGCCAGCCTGGTCGTGAGCTTAGCCGGATTGTTACTGATTGTCGGCAGCGGTAACGACGGCGCCCCGCTTTCCTGGAAAGGGATTGCAGGCGTTTTACTGTTATTGCTCAACATTCTGCTGCAAGGCTATTCAGCCATTTCTGTCTCGGAGGACAAAGGGAAAGTCGATCCTATATTTTTAAATGCAGTCCAAATGTTTTTTGGAGGTTTACTTATTTATTCCGTGGGCATAGGTGCCGAAGGTTTCCATATTTTCTGGGATAAGCCGCTCGGATTCTATGTCAGTTTGGGGATACTGGTCTTTATTTCGGTTTTTGCTTTCAGTTTTTGGTTTATGGCCTTACAAACACCTCATACCAAAGTTTCGGACATTAATATGTGCCGCCTGATCAATCCGATATTGGGTGCAATCCTTAGCTGGGTCATGCTGGCCGGGGAATATCCCACATTCAGTACGGTTGCCGGGATGGTTATCATTGTCAGTTCGCTGGTTATTTATTTTAAAGGCGAGGAAATAGCCGGAAAATGGTATGAAAGAAAAAGAATAAAAGGATTGGAAAATGGAAGAGCCAAGAAGTAGATGTTCGAAAAAACTTCTTACTTTCGCTTTTCAATAAATGATTTCCGGCTCCACATTATAACACTGGATTTATGCTGACAGATAAACTAAAAGAAGAGGTCAGGAAAGCTGACGATATACTGAGAAAAGGCGGGGTGATTCTTTATCCTACCGATACCGTTTGGGGATTGGGATGTGATGCCACGAACGACGAAGCCGTAAAGCGGATTTATGAGATCAAAAAAAGAGCGGATAATAAATCGATGCTGGTTTTACTGGACGATGCGGGGAAAATTGCGTCTTATGCAGATGTTCCCGATATTGCCCTCGATCTGGTGGAAGTGGCGGATAAACCGACAACCATTATCTATCCGGGAGCCAAACGTTTGGCTCCGAGCCTGACAGGCGAAGATAACACCATCGGAATCCGTATCACCAGAGAAGTATTCTCCCAGGCATTGATCTATCGTTTCCGTAAACCTATCGTTTCGACTTCCGCCAATATCAGTGGCGAACCTTCTCCTCGCTTTTTCAAAGAAATCAGCGAAGACATTAAGAATGCCGTCGATTATATCGTGGATTTCCGGCGAAACGAAACGAAAAGCTGCACTCCATCGAGCATCATTAAATTAGGTTTGGGAGGAGAAATACAGATCATCCGGCCATGATCCGGAAGAAATCCTATTCATTTTAAATTTATACACAACAATGGCTCTGATTCTAAATATCGATACTTCGACCTCGGTCTGTTCGGTTGCATTGGCAAAAGACGGGAAAGTTATCGCTTTAAAAGAAAATAACGAAGGATTGAATCATTCGATTCTATTAGGCACTTATATCGACGAACTTTTCAAAGAGACACAAGTCACCCCTCATCAATTGGATGCGGTTGCCATCAGCATGGGGCCCGGATCATACACCGGACTACGTATCGGGGTTTCGATGGCAAAGGGGCTATGTTTCGGTACGGGTAAACCTCTGATAGCCGTACCCACCCTTCAGGCCCTCGCCCTGTCGGTATCTTCCCGTTTACAAGAAGATGCCTGGTATTGCCCCATGATAGATGCCCGGCGCATGGAGGTTTATACCGCTTTGTTCGACAAGCAAAACCAATCCCTGACCGAGACAAAAGCGGAGATCATCGATGAGCACTCTTTTGCCGACCTCCTGGCAAATCATAAAATATACTTTTTTGGTAATGGCAGTGATAAAGTAAAAAACACACTCACGGCTCCCAATGCCTGCTATATAGAGCAAGTGGAGACTTCCGCCGGAAATATGCCGGAAATTTCGGAACAACGTTTCACCCAAGGACTTTTAGAAGATGTGGCCTATTTCGAGCCTTTCTATTTAAAAGATTTTATAGCTACGACACCTAAGAAAAAAGTGTTATAAGCAACCTTTAATTCCATTGTTCCGATATAATCATAATTACCAATTAAAACCAAGAAACTATGAAAACTAAAATCTTAACTTTTCTTGCTGCAGCTTTTTTATTGGCAGGCTGCCATAAAGAAATCAAGCTGGAAGTTAAACGAATGCACGAAATGGATAAAAACAATCTGGTAGCATTCACGATCGACCGTCCTTTATTCTCTACGACAGAACCCGCAGTAGAAGAGAGTTGTGTTGTTTTTAACGATTCGATCACAAAGTTTATCGATCTACAAAAAAACGAGGTCAGAGCACAAGCTAAAGAGTTTAAGACGGCTATGGACTCTTTAGGCGAACAAATGGTAGGCCCGTTCGAATTGATTGTGAAAGACTCTGTCTATATGGCCGACGAAGATTATATCAGCGTCCGCCTGCTGACTTATACATTTACAGGAGGGGCACACGGCATGACTAATTTTTATGCCTTTAACTATAACGTGAAAACCAAAAAGTTCCTGAACAATTCAGAAATCCTCAATTATAATAAAATCCCGCAGATCAATGATTTGCTTAAAGCTCATCTGCAAAATCCGGACAGTTGTTTTACGGATACTCCGACAGCTGAGAATTTCACAGCACTGAACTTTGCACGCCATAGCGTGGATTTTACTTATGCTCAATATATTCTCGGTCCATACTCTTGCGGTTATACCACGATCGCCATCCCCAGCCACAAAATGAAAGAGCTGATGTCGATCGACGTCGATGCAGCAGTTAAAAATTAAAAGTCCAGGTTTTATACCGCTTTTTAATTTTATAAAAGCTGTGTAAAATACTGTACATGAAAAAATAAATCATACCGTGCCCTAAACTTGAAATATAGTTTAGGGTATTTTTATAAAACCATTCAATACCCCCGATTCAGGGGATCGGTTTCTAAAAGCGTTTCCTTCCCCGATGCTATGGACAGGCAGCCAGCCTTTTTAATAAAACACCCACAAAAAACAGTTGCAGGAAAAAATCCTGCAACTGACATCATGAATCTGTAAATTGGCGGTACTTTACTCTGTAAAGGCATTCATGACTTTTTATTTATAGGTGAAAAATCCTTCATTGGCCTCATCGGCTGCATTCGCCGCAACCCATACTTTAAAATCGCCGGGTTCCGGTCCGAACTTCATCTTTAAATTATAGAAGCTGATCATTTCAGGCGTAATCGTGAACTGTACGGTTTTAGTTTCCCCTTTTTGCAAGTTTACTTTTTCGAATCCTTTCAATTCTTTAACCGGACGGGTAACACTGCCAACCAGGTCCTGTATATATAACTGTACCACCTGTTCGCCTGCCCTGTCTCCCGTATTCTTTACATCGGCCATTACCGTTATCTTCCCATCTTTTTCCAATACATTTTGATCCAGCCGAAGTTTTGTGATTTCAAAAGTAGTATAACTAAGCCCATACCCAAAAGGATAAAGGGGAGTATTCTCCTCATCGATATAAAATGAGCGATAATCGGTTTTCGGAGCTGCCGGATCTATCGGACGCCCGGTGTTTTTATGGTTGTAATATAAAGGTGATTGACCTACCGAACGCGGGAAGGACATCGTCAGGCGGGCGGAAGGATTATAATCTCCGGAAACGACATCTGCAATGGAATAGCCTGCCATTGTTCCCAGATACCAGGCTTCCATAATGGCATCTACATTTTTATCTTCCCAAGATAAATCCAAAGGACGGCCGTTCATTAGCACCAATCCTACCGGTTTTCCCAGTTTGACCAATTCTTTCAGTAAATCCTGCTGTGCTCCGGGAAGTTTAATATTTACTCTGGAAGCGGCTTCTCCCGACCAGTTAAAATCCTCTCCCATAACAGCCAGAACAATATCGGCTTTCCGGGCTACTGCCAAAGCTTCTGCAAATCCCTGCCGATTGTCCGTCGTCAGGTCGCACCCCTGTGCATACACAAAATTGACCTTACTGCCTTTATAAGCTTCGGTCAATCCCTGATATACAGGAACACTCTGTTCCCGATTACCCCGTCCTGCCCATTCACCGTTGAGGTTTACCCGGTCTTTTACCATTGGTCCGATCAATGCCACTGTCTGAGATTTATTTGCGTCTATCGGAAAAAAACGTTTTTCATTTTTCAATAATACTACCGATTTTTTCCCGGCCTCCCTTGCCAATTGCAAAAATTCAGGCTTCATGATCGTATTCTTTTCCCTCTCGTTGTTCAGATAGCGATAGGGATCGTCGAACAATCCCAATAAAAATTTCATTTCCAAAATAGGACGTACCGCCCGGTCCAACGTGGCTTCGGAAACCTTACCTTCTTTCACTAAATCCGGCAGATATTTAATAAAAATGCTTCCGTTCATGTCCATATCGATACCGGCATTTACTGCCAATCCTGCCGCTTCTTCTTCATTCTTCGCCACCCCATGAGGAACTAATTCGTTGAGCGCCGTGTAGTCTGTCACGACAAATCCCCGGAATTTCCACTGATCGCGCAGTACATCGGTGTATAAATACTGATTGGCTGTAGCGGGAACGCCGCCGATCTCATTAAAGGCTGTCATAAAAGTAGCCACCCCGGCTTTTTCCGCTGCTTCGAAAGGAGGAAAATAAGTTTCATACAATGTTCTTTCCGAAACATCTACGGTATTGTAATCGCGTCCTGCTTCCGCCGCCCCGTATGCTACAAAATGTTTAGCACAGGCAAGCACGGTATTCGTATCTTTCAGGTCTTTCCAGCTATCGCCCTGATATCCTTTTACTTTAGCGACAGCAACCAAACTTACATACCAGGGGTCCTCTCCGGCACCTTCCATCACCCGTCCCCAACGGGCATCTCTGCTCACATCGATCATCGGGGCGAAAGTCCAGCAGATTCCTTCGGCTGCCGCTTCTGTGGCAGAAACCGAAGCCGTCTGCCGCATCAAATCCAAATCCCAGGAGCAGGATTCTGCCAAAGGCATCGGAAATATAGTCCGGAAGCCATGCACGACATCGTAAGCAAATAAAACCGGAATTTTCAAACGCGATTCCGAAAGCGCCATTTCCTGCAGTTTTCTCACTCCGTCCACAGTAACCGCATTAAAGATACTCCCCACCAACCCTTTTTTCAGGTAGGCTTCCCAGTCGCTTTTCATAACAGGCCCGGTGATGTCCCAATCGGCGGAATACTGTGTCATCTGTCCGATTTTCTCTTCCACAGTCATTAGGGCCAAGAGGGAATCGACTTTTCTTTCTATATTTTTATCTCCGCTAAAACTTTTGCCGCTTCCATAAGGTACTTTTCCGCATCCGACGGCGAAACAGACCAACAATCCGATAATAATTTCCTTTCTCATTTTTCTTGTGTTTAGCTATTGCATAAAACTTTCAAGCTTACCGCCATCACGAGAGTGGCTTATATCGACTTCAAAATTCTATTTATCAAAATCATTACTATAATCATACAACCCATCATATACCGGGTATCTCTCCATAAGCCCTGCCTATTCTGTTTTTCAATCCGTTATCCAGGTTAATTATCTTCCCAGCCGGTGGCCTGATCTTTTTTCAGCCAGGGAGAAGTGAAGCCCAATTTATTCAGCCCATTCTGCACATCGGGATGACTCATAAATAAATCCCAAAGCAAACCGGTACGATAATTCTCTATCATTCCGATGATAGGCCCCTGGTCAATGGCGAGATAAGAATCGGCCACCCAACCCACTGTGGGATTAAAAGCATCTTTAAACCCATATTCTCCCCACAAAGTATCTCCCAGATCGTAATAAAAATGCCTGAGAGCCTCCATCGAATATTTAGGGGTATAAGGAAATGCCGAAAGGGCCGCCGTAGGGGTAATAACCCCTCTGTCGATCAACGGATCGTGGGCAGAGTACCCCTGATCCCCGTCGCTGGCTGTAAAACCCCAGCTATTCTTTCCATATCCTTTGTAACCGTTGGGATTCACAATCGCATGTTTTCGATTGATCAGCGTATGGTTCACATTCTGTTTCCAATAATTGGCATACCGATCTTTCAAGCCGCGGGGGTCTAACCCCAAATAGGAATAATGAGTAAAAAACAAAGGGCCGCCGTAATCCATTCCCAAAGGTAAACGAATCCCGTAAAATTTTTTACCATTTTTAAAAATAGGCCCGCTCGCCCATCCTTTATGATAAACCGAATCCCGAATCGGATAAGTGGGAGAAGCGGCTGCCAAAACATAGGTAACCTGAGCTTCGTTATGCCCCCGGATGGGATGATCCATTTCCCAGCCGTAATTCGGCGACCAATGCCAGAAAAGTACATCCTGTCCGTTTGTAAACCAATTCCAATCGGCTTCTTTCCACAACTTATCGATCAATGCTCTCAATTCGGTTTCCTGAGGAGTGTCCCGGTTAAAATATTGGTGTGCCGCCAACAATCCCTCGAATAAAAAAGAGGTTTCCACCAAGTCCGCTCCATCGTCTTTTTTACTGAAAGCGATTGCTTTGCCGGTAGTGCCGTTCAGCCAATGCGGCCACACGCCATGATAACGATCTGCTTTTTCATCGAGAAACTTCACCATTTTCAGCAAGCGTTCCACCCCTTGTTCCCGGGTGATAAATCCCCGTTCCACTCCGACAACGATCGCCATAACCCCGAAACCGGAACCACCGATGGTAACTACTTCGTGATCGATGTGCAAGGTGTCGGTACGCTCTCTCGCCAATCCGCTGACCGGATGGGCAAAATCCCAGAAATAGCGGAAAGTCTGACTTTGCACTTTGGTCAATAACTCGTCATCGGTCAGAACCTCTTTTTGATTCTCCTGTGTTTGAGCGTGCAAGGAGAATGCCAACCCCAGGCACAAAAAACCGATCCATACTATTTTATTCATCATAATAACCTGCTTACAAAAAAACATTCCCTATTCTCTACTTCTGTTCTCATCTTTATCAATTGGGTTGCAATATCCCGTTAGAAATATCGATCTGGGTTTGAGGTATCAAAAATACGCTGTTCCGGGCGGCTGAAAAATTTGTTCCGGGCATATCCGCTTTTAGTTGTTCGAGAGCATAACCGGGCACAACCTTATCCGCCCGGATCAGATCGAAAAAGCGATGTCCTTCCAATGCCAATTCTATACGCCGTTCTTTCCAGATCAGTAAACGGAGCCGGTCTTTATCCCTTTCCGTGATTTTCGGTAAAATATCGGTGCTGCTTCCCCCCGTAGCCACCGATTCCCGGGCTCGCAAACGCACTCTTTCCAACTTCGCCAAAGCTTCGTCGGTCTTACCTAACTCGTTTGCCGCCTCCGCATAAATCAAAAGCACATCGGCAAAACGCAAAAAGTAAAGGTGAGCGTTTGTTTTGGTGAAACTATTGGCATTCCAAAAACTGACAGGCCAAATCACTTTTCGATTCGCACGCGGTTCGGTGGTCGGCAAAAATTCTATCTTTTGAAATCCTTCTACCGAATCCCCGCTGAAGAATATGGTAGCTTCCCGCCGTGGATCGCCCGTTTCATAGCTATTCGCCAAACTTTCCGTAGGTGAAAGGAAACCCCATCCAAAAAATCCCCGGACTCCCTGCCACATCACGAATTGTGATTCATTATCCCGGTTTGACAACCAATAAAACTGATCGGCCAGCATCACTTCGTCGGAGTAGTAAGAATTCGGATTGAACAAATCACGGTAATCGGGATGCAGATCGTACTCTTCCCGGCTGATCACCGAATCGGCATAGCGAAAAGCATTCTCATAATCCTGCCGGAAAAGATATACTTTAGCCAACAAACCTTCGGCTGTTCCCTTCGTTGCCCGTCCTGAATTTTCCGTTCCCCACTCCTGGCGGGTTGGAAGATTCTCGGCAGCATAAGTCAGGTCTTTCACGATCACATCATATACTTCATCGGCAGAAGCTCTCGGTTTGTTGTATTCTCCCGGCTGGGGGATCGTCAGCATCAACGGCACTCCGCCAAATGCCCTCACCAGGTTAAAATAGAAAAATCCCCTAAAAAAATGTGCCTGTGCCAGCGAGCGGGTATATCGCCCCCTATCGTTAAGCCCGCCAAAACGATCGAGTACCAGGTTGCAATCGCCGATGCCGTTATAATTCCCGTTCCACCAGTTATTCAGTTCGGGCACACTGGCATCGTAAGTAAAATTATTCACGGTATTCAAACGTGCCGTACTACCATCGGACAATTCACTCCCGGTATCGCTATTGTCGCTGGGCAGCTCTGTAATTACAAACCAGGGAAAACCCTCCTGATCCCATTCCCGCAAGCGGGCATAAATAGCATTTACAGCCATCGTTTCTCCTTCATCTTCCTCAAAGAACAGGTCTTCCGACAATTCTCCCTGTGGTGTCGGGCTGAGGAAATCACTGCATCCTCCCAACATCCCTGCAAGTAACGTAATATATATAAGCCTTTTCATAACCAAAATTTTCAAATTCATACCTTTACAACGTTATATTCAATCCAAAGCGATAGGCAGAAGTCACAGGATACACCGTCCGGTCGATCCCGGCTTCAAGGGCAGAACCCGTAATCTCCGGAGTGAACCCATGATATTTGGTGATGTAGAATACATTATTTCCGTTGAAGAATATCCTTAATTTCGTGAGCCGTAACTTTTGAGTGATATGTTTCGGCAAAGAATAGCCCAATTCGAGATTCTGCAATTTCACATACGAACCGTTTTCGACATAACGGTCGGACACAAAATAATTATTGCCTTCCAAAGTCATACGGGGTACTCCCGTATTCCGGTTTTCCGTAGTCCAATGATCCAGGAATGAAGTATCCCAGTTATCCGAACCGGAATAACGTTCGATCTGTTTTGCATTGAATATCTTGTTTCCGAAGTTCCCCTGGAAATCGAACGAGAAATCGATTCCTTTCCAATCCATACTAAAGCCGAGCCCTCCGATAAACTTAGGGATAGGGCTGCCTATTTCCGTCCGGTCTTTATCGTCTATGTATCCGTTTCCGTCCAAGTCCCGATAGATCAGATCACCGGGCGACACATTATTTTGGTATTTCTGATCGGGGTTACCACTGGTTTGGGCAGCCATCGCATTGTAGCGGTCAATTTCTTCTTTCGACTGGAAAATTCCGGCCGTACGATATCCGTAAAAATATCCGATCGATTTTCCTTCCTCGGTCATCGAAATCAAACGTCCGCCACCGATATCTCCTTTTTGAATCCGTGTTCCACCCAGGTTTCCTACCCGGTTTTTAATGGTTGTCCCTGTAAAGCGCACCGAATAATTAAAATTCCTGACATTTTGCTGCCAGGTCACCGTAAAATCGGCGCCCCGGTTCGTCACCGAACCCACATTCGTTTCCACCGGAGTCAATCCCACAGCACCCGGAACTTCCACCGTCACCAGCATATCTTTCGTTTTCCGGTTATAGAAATCGAATTCCACCGTCAGTCGGTTGTTCAACACTCCCAGATCAAATCCCACATCATACTGTTCCGAACGTTCCCAATGAATCGAGCGGTTATAAAGAGAAGTAACCGTAGCTCCCGGATAATACACTCCGTTAAAAACCGCATCGAAATTCGGATCGACATTTACCAAGGCAAAATAGCGGTAATTGCTGATCTTGTCGTTCCCGATCTGTCCCCAGCTACCCCTGATTTTCAAGTTATCCAGCCAAGCCACTTTCCCTTTCAGAAAATTTTCTTCGGTGACACGCCATCCCGCAGCAACGGAAGGGAAATATCCCCAGCGATGATCCGGCCCGAATTTTGAAGAACCGTCTGCCCGGAAAGAGAAAGTAAACAGATAGCGTTCCATCAGCGTGTAGTTCGCCCGGAACAAATAAGAAAATATTGCTTCGGTATATCCGTTGTTCACAGCACTACGGGTATCTTTAGAAGTCTGATCCAAATACCAATAGTTTTTATCCTGTGAAAAAAGTTCCCGGCCGGAACCGCCCAGTAATTCAAAACGCCTTTCCTGAGCCGTAATACCTCCTAATAAGTTCAAACGGTGTATATCTTTAAAAATCATGTTATAGGTTAATGTATTTTCCCATAACCAGGTGAAATCCCGCGACCAATTCTTCGATAATTCGTTTTGTTCATTTTTTTGCGTAGAAGAAACAAAGTATTTCGGCCTGAATATTTCTTCCCGGCGATTCAGGTAGTCGAACCCGAAACTGGTACGAAAACTCAATCCGTCTATGATCGTCCAATCCAAAAAGGCATTTCCGGTAATACGGTCGTCCCGTACGCTATTGTTCAAATAAGCAATCGTAGCCAGGGGGTTACCGGTAGATGAGTTCTGCGAATCGGAAAAATCGCCATTTTCATTATAAGGTGTAATGATAGGGCTTAAACGATAAGCCTGTCCGACGACTGCCGGGTCATCATTTGTTTTTGCACTAAAAGCTGCCGAAATATTATGTCCGATCACCACCTTATCGCCTATTTTATAGTCGTTGTTCAAACGCAAAGTCATACGGTGATAGCCACTTCTTTTAATAACTCCTTTCTGCTGAAAATATCCTGCGCTCAGGTTATAATTAACAGTTTCACTTCCACCGTTCAGGCTCACCTGATAATCCCGCACGGAAGCAATGTGAAAAATTTCGTCGAACCAATTTGTCCCTTTCCCTAAAGATGCCGGATCGGGATATAAAGGCTCGCCGTCCGAATTGATCAACGCTTCATTCAGTAATTCGGCATACTGGGAAGCATTCGCCATTTTCAGCCTGTCGCTCACCACTTGAAAGCCCTCGCTTCCGGTGATAGATAAGGTCGGTTTTCCTTTCCGCCCCTGCTTTGTGGTGACAATAATCACCCCGTTAGCACCCCGCGAACCATATATGGCCGTAGCAGAAGCATCTTTCAGAATCTCCATCGACGCAATGTCGTGGCTATTCAAAAAACCGATATCATTTACCAGCATACCGTCCACCACATACAGCGGGCTACTGTTATTCGTCGTGCCGATCCCCCGGATTTTCACTTCCGGCTCGCTTCCCGGCGTTCCGTTGGCAGAGACCAGCACACCGGAAACTTTTCCCTGCAAAGCGTTTGCAACATTAGCCACAGGACTTTTCAACAATTCGTCGCTTTTCAACGTCGTCACCGCTCCAGTCAAATCGGATTTACGCTGCACGCCATATCCTACCACCACGACCTCATCCATTAACTTGGAATCCTCTTCCATGACGACATCTATCACCTTTTTCCCGTTTACCGGCTGTTCCACCGTTTTCATTCCCACGAAGCTAAATACCAGGGTTGCGTCGGTGGACACATTCCCTAATGTGTAATTTCCATTAATATCGGTAACAGTTCCCACTCCTTGCAACCCTTTAATCAATATTGTCGCTCCGATAATAGGTTCTCCTGTTCCTTTCTCCGATACGTATCCGGAAACTGTGATCTTTTGCTGCCCGAAAACACTCCCGGTCAGCAATAAAATACTTCCTAAAAAAATCAACCCTTTTCCAATCATATGGTTTTCGTTTATCATTACTTATGTTGTCATATAAACGAACGACTATCTAAGGGAGTTTCAAATGGATACTTAAATAAATTATTGGAAGACACAATATTTACGTAACCTATACGGTTTTAAATTCAGTGTATCAAATAAATAAAGGAAAGGAGAAATCTATTCAGAAAAATAACGAAGACGAAGTATTTCATTGCTCAACGGATCAGCCGTCTTCATTTTCATACAACATTTCCCGAAAACGCTAAGCCTTCTTTCGAGAGCGATTATTTTATCTGCCTTTATACAATATAAAAAGTAAAACCAGCATAAAAAAAGAGACCGAAACTTCTCGTTTCAGTCTCTTTTTTCTTTATAAATTATTGATAATCATCGAGCCACTTGCGAGACTTGAACTCGCGACCTACGCATTACGAATGCGTTGCTCTACCAACTGAGCTAAAGTGGCATTAGCGGATACAAAAGTAATACTTTTTTGCTATAATAAAATCATTCTAATCAAAATTTGTAGGCTTCTCTACATTTTTGTACGTTTGTCCGGATAAAAAACCCCGAACCATTTATTCCCCGCTCTGACATTCAGTATGAAAGACAAAAAATTCTCTATAAAAGATAGGATACGCAGTTTTAAATACGCCTTTAAAGGTATTCATAGCCTTATCCGTAACGAGCATAATGCCCGTATTCATTTGTGTGCAGCTATTCTGGTTGTCTGTGCCGGATTCTTTTTCGGTATTACGCGAGAGGAATGGATTGCCGTGATCTTTGCTATCGGGTTCGTTTTTTCGGCAGAAGCTGTAAATTCCGCCATTGAATATGTTGCCGATGCGTTCACCACCGAGCCTCACGAATTAATCGGCAAGGCCAAAGACTTTGCCGCCGGAGCCGTTTTGCTGGCAGCGATGGCTGCAGCTATTATAGGCAGCATTATTTTCATTCCATACTTTAGAGCTTTATTGAAAACACTATGAAAAGATCTGCTTTATTCCTCTTATTTTGCCTGACAACCTGCATTTTTGCCCAATCCGTAAAGAGCCAGCCCCGCAAAGCCATAAAGACCTCTACCGACGTTTTAGTGCTGGTGGCTCCGGCAGCCGGATTTATCGGTTCGTTGGTTATAAAAGACTATCAGGGAACGAAACAAATCGTCCTGTCGGGAGCAACCAGTCTCGCAGTGACTTATATCTTAAAATATTCCATAAAAAAAGAACGTCCCGATCATAGCAATACGCACTCTTTCCCTTCTGCCCACACCTCGGTTGCTTTCCAAGGAGCTTCTTTTATTCAAAGACGTTATGGCTGGAAATGGGGAGCGCCGGCTTATCTGCTATCCGCTTACATCGGCTGGGGGCGCACGTATGCGAAAAAACACGATTGGTGGGATGTCGCCGGCGGTGCGGCAATCGGCGTGGCAAGCACTTACCTGTTTACCCGCCCGTTTGCCCGGAAGCATCATCTGACTTTAGCCCCTGCCGTTTTAAACGGGAACTATCCGGGACTTTATGCTTCTATCTGTTTTTAGAGGGCTTCTCTAACTTGCATCCGGTTCCGGACTCTTTCCCACAATGCGGAAAGTTTGCCTGAAAATATTTCCATCTTCATCGGTCAGCACCAACACATGCCGCCCCTCAGGAAGATTGGCTTCCATTTGATGCGTTCCCTGGGTTTGTCCTAAATAATTTCCGTCGATATCCCAATATATAACAGCCGAAGGATTCCGGTGAGCCGCTTCCAGAATCACTTTTTCCGGTTTGCCCCCAAAGCTGCGGGGAATAAAAATACGCGTTCCCTTTTGGGGATAAATCATTTCCATCACCTCTTGCGACTGCCCGCTGCAATCTTTGCGGAACGGCGGTAATTTCCGGTAATCGGTATGAGTGCGGCAATAATACCATTCCTGTACCGGAGGAAGCACAAACCAAGGTGTGATGTGCATGTTATAAACCGTTTCACAGTTAGAATTTACCTGCCACCGTCCGGTAGCATCCAGATTCACGAAACGATGATAAGGGCAAATCGCTGTCCGCAATCCGGCTTCACAAGCACGGATCGTATCCACATCCGGACAACATTCAGAAGCACGAAAACCACTTCTACGACAGACTTTTATAGAAACCAATTCCTCTGCCGGCTCATAAAAGCGCTGAGAGGTATGTAAAAGAGAAGCCACTTCAAAAAGAATGGGGGCAGCAGCTCGAGTTCCCACTAAACCGGGGCGCCCTTCCCCATCGGCATTTCCAACCCATACACCGATGACATATTCGGCATTCACCCCCACAGCCCAGGCATCCCGAAAACCGAAACTTGTCCCGGTTTTCCAGGATAGATTCATCGCCGATGCAAAATTTTTCCAGCCTGCCTCCACTTCCGGACGCTCTACATCCTGTAAAGCCTTTAAGGTAAGCCAAACCGACGAGGCCTTCAACGGTGCATCCCCAGCCGGACAGGCATTCCCGGTCATGCAGAGGTTTGTCCGTCCAGCGTTACGGCCTTCCGGCTTATCTGCGGGACTGCTTCCCGGCTCATGTTCCCGCCACAGATGCAGCCTTTCGTATTCATCCGTAAAATACTGTCCGTCGCACTCATTGTAATGACGCAATACGGCAGCCATTCCCCCATACATATTACACACATCCCACAACGAAGTCTCGGCTCCTCCCAGAATCAGGCTCAAGCCGTAATGATCCGCTTCCCGGTTCAGCGAACGAATTCCCAATTGCTTTAAATCCTCGTAAAAGCGACTGTAACTATACTCCCGCAACATTCTCACAAAAGGGATATTCAACGATTGTGCCAAAGCCTTAGAAGCCGGAACCGCTCCCTGAAAATCACGATTAAAATTAGAGGGTGCGTATCCTCCGAAACGGGAAGGAATATCGGGAACGAACGTATGAGGCAGAATAAAACCACTCTGTTGCATCAAAGCATACAAAGCCGGCTTTAAAATACTGCCGGAACTACGTACCGAACGGATAATATCCACATCGTTCCCCCGGCTTCCCGGTAATGCCGCGCTGTTTCCCACATAAGCCCGCACTTCTCCTGTCGGGATATGGCCGACTAAAACGGCTGCATTGTAAATATAGTTATGTGACAAGAGCTTACAATGACGATCGACAATCGTGCCCACACGCTGCTGGAGATTACGGTCGATATAGGAATGACATTCCTGTCCTTTTCGTTCCTGCCCTGCCAACGCCAACAAATGAGGTGTGATGCAAGGAATATCATATAGTTTTTCAGGTAAAGGCTCTAACAATGCCAATTGAAAATCATCGGCGGGAAGTAGTCCTTCGGCATATAATTTTTTCAGCAGCCCATCCCGTTTTTGCTTTAAAAGAGCATTGTTTTTTCCGGGAAAAATCAGCGCCGGAGCATTCGGCAATACAGCCAGCAAGGCAGCTTCCGCCCAGCTAAGCCGTTCCGGCTGCCGATTAAAATATTTCAAAGAGGCGGCTTTTATGCCTACCACATTCCCGCCGAACGGGGCATGGGAGGCATACATACCCAAAATCTGCCCTTTCGTATAACTCTGCTCCAACCTTAATGTCAACAACACCTCTTTAACCTTTTCCCATAGAGTCCGGGGAGGATTTCCGCGTGAAAGCCGGATCACCTGCATTGATAAAGTACTTCCCCCGCTAACGATCCGCCATGTAGACAGGTTTTGCAAAAACGCCCTTCCCAATGCCAGCCAATCCACCCCGTTGTGTAACATGAAGCGTTTATCTTCAAAAGCCATCACCGCCGCAACATATTTGGCAGGCAGCCGTCCGGTTTCCCGGAAACGCAATTGTTCGTCGTCGGCCACTTTCACCCCCAGTACTCGCTGTTCCCGGTCTAATATCACCGTAGAATAAGGAGACTGAAAAAGCGGAACGGGTAAAAGAAACCACCAGCCTAAAAAACAAATTAAAAAAAGGACTCCGGAGCAAAATACAATTCTCCCAAGTCCTTTATTTATTTGTTTTTTAAAATCCATCTGCTTTCAATTCTTGCCCTAAAGTTACAACACTTCCCTGAAAGCACCAATAAACCGCAACCTAATCAAAACCCAATTCAAATTCATCGATCAGCAGCACACTGCTGGTACTACCGGAAAAATAATCCCCGTATTTACTGGAAGTGGCAACGATCACAATGTATTTCGGCTTACGTTCCGTGTCACGGTATTTTATATCTATCGTAAACTTCTGATATTGTTCCACTTTCTGGCTCGTCTTAAGTTCCCCATAGGCCAGGATCGTAGAGTTATGTTCGCTATAATCCACGAATGTCAATGTTTTCGAATTGGCCTGAAAAGGTTCTGTCCAATCACACAAAGCCACATATATATGGCAGCTATCCGTCCGCCCGCTTAAATACTCGTAAGGCTCCTTTACCCGGTCGATCACTCCGGGAGTGTATTTGTAATACCCGGTCAATGTCGTAGGACGGCAAGTATAGGGAATCCCGAAATTAAGTTTTGCGTTCAACCCGTCCAAGCCACCGAAAGTTCCGGTGTATATGCTCCCGGCTGCAAACTTCACGGCAGCATATACCGAAGTCAGGCGGGCGGCAGACCCACTTTTCACATCTGTCTTTTCCTCGGTCGTCGGATTAAAACCGAAGCTCGCTCCTCCCTTATTCCCGGTATCCCAAACCGTAATCCCCTCTACGCCGGGACAAACCGCTTTGCCGGACATATACCATGAATCGAAGTTCATATAGGGCACTTGGTCCGTTCCTTCCGTCGTAAATTCTTTCTCTTCTCCTTTTTCTTCTCCGACAATACCACGGAAAACATAAGAGGTTGCCGCTTCCAGACCAGTAACCTTAGCTGAAAAAGTCTTTCCGGAAATCACGGCATTCACTCTTTGCCAGGAAGACTCCCGCGACTTACGATATTCGAAAGCAGCCTCTCCGGAATTTCCTGCCGGAATGTTCCCATTCAATACGGCAAATTTTGCCCATGCATTCGCTTCTCCCGTAAGAGTCGTTACCGGCCCTTCACCCTCCGGAGTGTAAACAGCAAAGATACTCCACTTTACTGTCCTGCCGAAACAAGTCACCGAAACAGTCTGTGCACGGGTGAAATTCGTGAGCGTCGTCGGATTGGGATCATATTCCGCCACGGACGCACCCAATTTAGCTCTCGTCACTTTCAACTCGGAAAGCTTCGTTCCTTCCGGCATATATATCAACGCCGTCCGTTCCTGCTCATTGATCACCACTTTATCCTGCCCTTCGACTTCCAGGTAATAATCGATAGGTTGCTCCGTCACCAATGTCCACTCATAATCCTGATAAGTAGATATGGTGAATTTTAACGTCTGGGACAGATCCAATACGGAATCCTGTTTCAAAGTAGATACAGGTTCGATAGATACATTATGCATGGTGGCCGGATCGGCGGTAATTTCCAATTTCGTTATTTTCACCCGTTTGATATCTACCGTGTCCGCCAAAGTCAGTTCGATCGTTCTGGTCTTGGTATTCACAACACATTTTTGTTGTCCTTCAAACTCGATTTTTTGCACATTCCCATAAATCACCGGAAAAGGAACGTCGTTTTTTATACATCCGGTAACGCTTAGTGCTAACAATAAAAATACAATTACTCTCATCACCTATTAAAGATATATGGCTATTCCTAATCCGATTGAAAACAAATCGATTTTAAAATTGGCAGAGCTCTTTTTAAACGAACCGGTATATACCTGATTCGTTTTCTGGTCGGTATGTTTCATTTGCAAACCCAGCACACCGATAGAAGCTTCAACGGCTGCATAATCGTTGATGAATACCGATAAGCCCGGAGAATATACCAACCCCATTTTAAAAATATTCTGATAAGTTCCTTCCAAAGCATCGCCCTTACCGTTAATGTATTTGCCCTGTCCGCCTCCAAACATGAGTTTCACATCGTTAAACAGTCCGAAACGCTTGCTATCCTCGATATTCATAAAAAGCCTCATAAAAATGGACCCCGTATAAATATGTTCCAATATATAATAATCCGAAATCGAGAACTGGAAATCTTCCGAAACATTGATGTCCAGATTATCTACTTTAAACAAGGTTCGCTCGTAAGCAAAAGTCGCTCCGACCCCAAAATCATCCCTGACCATGTATCCGACGAAAGGCTTTACACTTAACTGGTAACCGTTACCGTTCCAATTCTTCAGCACTAAAAATTTATAATTATCCTGATTATATTCGGAGTAAGAACAAGTTCCTCCGAAAAACCATTGACCTTTCGGGACAAATGTCCGCTTAACGATTCCCCGGTCGAGCCTCTCCTTTCCCCAACACACCATTCCGGGGATACTGAACAATAACAACAAACAAATTATTTTTTTCATACACTTTTATATCCGGCAATCTCAACAATAAATCTATCTGAATTTAACATCCGTTTCAGACCCAAAACTGCCACTTCAAGCGAAATGAGAATACAAAATTCATTCCGTTTGAAATGGCAGATCGGTCTAAATTATTTTTATCATACTATTTTTTAGGCGGCTCAAATCCCAGACTAAATTCGTCCAGCCACAACTTACTCCCTTCTCCGCCTGTGAAATAATCACCATACTTACTGGCTGTGGCAACAATCAGTATGTAAGTCGGAATACGAGTTTCGTCCCGGTATTTAATTTCAAACTCAAACTTTTCGAAATCCGACATCGTACGGCTGTCTTTCATTTCCCCGTATGCAATGGCTTCGTTCAAATTAACAAATGTCCCCGTCTGGGTATTTACACGGAATGCGCTTGTCCAATCGGCAAAAAGAGCCACATAAACATGGCAACTATCCAGATCGCCTTTGCTGACATTCGGTCTCGATGTTTGTGTGACGTTCACCGGCTGATATTTATAATACCCGGTCAAAGAAGTGGGACGGCCATTGTATGGAATACCGAAATCCAACTGCGCCCCCGGATCGGTCAAGCTGACTATTGCTTTTATAAAGTCGCCCGTATATATGTTTCCGGCAGCCATAACTCCAAATACGACTTTTGTTTCCAGATAGGCCGAAGCTTCATTACCTTCTATCGCGACTTTATTCGTATAATCGGGGGCAGTAGGATTCTTTTCGCTCATTGTATTCGCCCCTTCATTGCCGGAATCCCAATATTTATTACCCGATTCTCCCAAATACCAGTTCTTTCCACTTCCGCTTCCGTTTTCACCTGCCTTAAACCAAGTGTCGAAATTCAGATAAGGCACCTGTATTTCAGATTCCGTTGTAAACGTCTTAACATCATCGGAAGTAAAATCATTAGAAACCGTACGATAGTAATAAGTAGTAGCAGGCTGAAGTCCCGTCATACTTACACGGAACGATTTTCCGGCTTCGTTAAATGCGATCTGACCGGCCGGCACGGAAGTCCAGGAAATTTGATCGGTACTATATTCCAATCCAAGTCCCTGCGGTTTATCCTTTGTGTACCAAAGTCCGGATACCGTGGCACACTTAGCCCATATTTCATAACGCACGGCATTCTGTGCGATATGATCCATATCCGGAATAACAGAAGCATATAATGTATCTACGACCAATCTCTTACGGGCATCATAAACACTCAAATAAAATTCATATTCACCCAAAGGCAATTTATTCAGAAGCCCACTAAAATCGACGGTAGCCTGTTGAGCATCCAGCACACTTTCATTTCCCCAGGTGATACCCGCCGTATTCACCGCGTTTTTCAATTCGGGGGTAATATTGCTGATCGTTACCACTTCCGGTACACCCAAGGCCTTGACTTCCGAAGAATTATGGCGAAGTTTCAGTTCCTGTATTTTTGCCAAAGCGGTTATATCCACTTTCGCGTCGGCGCCTCTTGCATCGTTCAACACCAAAATTCTGTCGTTCAGATCAAAACCCTGACCCTTGATTTCCGGTTTCGCAATAGAATCTTTTAAAACAATTTCACACAACCAATTAAATATATCGGTTGTCGTATCGACTACGATCCCCGGAACAAAAGCACCCTCGTTCTCATCTCCGGATTCCTTGACATCGAACCGGAATCGGTAATATTGCCGGGGCTCAACGCCTGTAATGGTCTTTGTGAGCTGGAATTTTTCCTGCCCATTATCCAAATTCAAGTTCCAAACCAAAGTTCCATCGACTTCTTTCAAAAAACCTGCCCGGTTCTCTCCTTTTCCAAACAGTAGGGAACCTTCTCCATTGGTCACCTCTAAAGAATAATCCGCGAACTTTTCTTTAATCAGATCAGAATACTCTACGGACACTTTTACATTTGCCTGTGTGCAGATCATCGAAATGTCTTTTGTCACGGCAGCTTCGATCTTTACCTCCTGTTCACATTTATAAAAAGGAGACTCGAATTCGGCAACCACCTCTTCACCGTCAGTCGCAATCAACCTGTATGTCCCTACCGGCAATAAAATCCGGTCAGTGATATCGTTACAATCTTCAAACCGGGAAACCACTGTCCCGTCAGCCTTCTGAATCTCCAAGACATATAGAGGCTCATTTGCCCGGCTCTGCACCGAATTGTCCGTAAAAAAATCTACGGCAAGCCAACCCGATCCGCCCCGGTCGCCTTTCTCTGCCTCTTTCTGACAAGCTGTAAACAGAAATAACAGGAGTATATAAAATAATATATTTTTCATTCTATACAATTTAAGGTTCTACTCCGTTAAATTTATAACCAATGATTTCTCTGTCACATTCTTTTTAGTATCGACAATTCTAAGATGAAATTTATGCACATTTCCGACACCGTTAGACAACATTCCCAACATGGGCATAAAGCTCCCTACTGAAAAAGTATGCTCTGTCTTTCCCTTGATCGGATCCCCTTCTGCAATCAAACCTAAATCTGTTAAAGAACTTTGCATTCCCGGTTCTACATTCGCAATATCAAACGTCTTGGCTAACCCCACCATAACTAAAGCCGACTCGTCCAATGCCGGAGATACGATCTCCACAACCAGGCTATCGATACTTTCTACCGCCGTAATTTTTACATCCACCTGCGGGTCGGGAGTAGAAGCAGAAAAATTAAGCGTATTGTCGATGTTAAAACCTATTCCTGCAACCACCGGTGCATTCGGATCGTCTCCTCCTCCAGGATTATCTCCACCGCCTTCTCCCGGACCATCGTCGTCCCAACTGCCCGAATCTCCGTTGTTTTCAATGATATCACCCGCACCCGGCACTAATATCGTAGATTCTTTTTCATCCACACTATGATCTATCTGGATCATTCCTCCTCCATTTTCTATTCCGGCAGAGGTGTTCACACTCAAAGTAATCTTGTGCCATTGCTTAGAAGCAACGGAATTAATAAAGTAAGTTCTATTTACTTCGGAATTATCTTCGGCATATTTTCCGCGTATTGTCACAGACAACGTAGAATCGCCAGGGGTAGCCAGATAACCGGTCATGTTCTGGTCGTCCGGGGCGAATTCCAAAGCCGCTCCATTGGTTTGATGGATAATACATACAGGTTCTGTCACATTGTTCAGAAACAACGCCGAAAATTCAACAGATATTTTTACACAGGCTAACTGACAAGTCACCTGTGCATCGGTCAATTCCTGAATCCCCACAGAAAACTCTTTGCTACCGTAGTAATACGGAGAATTGAAACCGGAACGTTGTTCTCCGTTATAAGCTTCTATCGTATATGAACCCGCCGGGATTGTTACGATCGCAGGCATATCCCCATAACGCGTCCACGTGGAGTCATAAGCCGTTTCTTTTAGCGTAGTTCCTTTAATTCTTACGGTAAAGTCGTCCACCGCTACATCTGCCGCCCTTGAAACAACCTCAAAACTTCCGACTGTTCCTAATTTCAAAGAAAAACTTCCTTTAGAGGCTCCGTTTCCGAATTCATTTTCTATCTTCGGATCTTTTCCACAGCCGGCTGCAAAAAGAATCAATATCAACAATAAACTGCTTAGGTTTAATATTCTTTTCATTGTTATATCTATTTTATGATTATTCATATATTAATTCAATATCATCCACCGTAAGCACATTTCCAATATAGCGGGAATCGGAATTTCCATTAAATGTCCCTTTACTTCCCTGTACCCTATCCGTTGTCGGAGTTGCCGCCGTACTGGATAAAAATACAATATAGATATGTGTCGCTTTTAAGTATTTGTTAGAATAGGCGATATCAACAGTAGCTTTGGTAAACTCACTTTGCGCTTTTCCTGTATATTCCGATGACAATTCCCCTCTTCCAACTTCTACTGTTCCATTATCCCTGTTTTCAAGCACGATGTATGCTTTAAAGGATTCAGAGTTATAAGGCTTGAATTTATACCAAAACGATAATTTATCCGGACGAACATCGAAGGGGCGTCCAAAAACTTCAGTTCCTTCATCTCCTCTATCATCATTTGCTTTCGGAGAATAATTATAATCACCGATGAATAACATTCCGGGGGTAACATATTGGGCAGGATAAGTGGCATTCGAAGCACTTGTCCACCAGTTATCGATACCATAACCCACGGTCGATATTTCAGCCGCTTTATTTCCCGAATGTCCTGGCGAAACCTCACAAGTGGCCGGGAAAGAAGTGTAATAATAAGATGTACCGCTCCGCTGGAACGTAGTCATTGCATTCCGGGTACTCCACCAAGTAGAACTCTCGCCCTGATTGTACGGATAATAATTATAAATAGGGATCCCCACCCACACTGTTTTCTTTTCATACACTTTTTCATTATACCAATCCTCCATTCCGGCATTAGGCACTTGTAATTCGGCCTCTGTAAGGAAAGCACCAGCCTCTAAAATATGTCCGCCCAACCGGACCCTAAAGGAATAATCCGTTTCAGGGGTCAATCCCGTTCCGGTACAATCGTAATTATTTCCAGCCAATGAGGTTAGTGTCGTCGGAGCCGTTTTCCACTCACCACCCACTGTTTTATATTCCACAACCGGAGTTCTCGCTTCCGACTCGTATTTTATATTGTACGCGGCTTTTTTAGCATAGACATTCCCGCTGCCGGGAGCAGATGCAAATTCGAACACAGGGGGAGCAACGTTTACATCTAATTTACATTCGGCATCTCCGAATTGTCCGAAACGGTCTTTAGCCACTAATTCAAATGCCGAATGACTGGTTTGTCCCGGCGCTGTATTCAATAGCTTAACCACATTGTCAAACTTCACCCAAACCGTCGTTTTAATCGTGTCTTTCGTGTTCAATTCATCGCTCCAATCCAATCCGTTGGCTTTTAAAAGCGCGACCTGTTCCGGGGTTGCCTGCATCAAATCGATCTCTTCCGGCCATCCCCGGGCTATCAATGTATCTGAAATTGTTTTTATTTTTAATTCAGTCAATCCGCCGGAAGAAGAAACCATGACCGTTGCCGGCTTAGATAAACCTTCGGTCGTCTCTATCGTTTCTCCCGAAACAAATCCCTGAGGAGTTACTTTGGGAGCCGGTTTCGGCAAATAGAAAGGTGGCAACTCCACATCCACAGGAATATCAATCGTAGAAGAATCGGTCGTTATGGTAATCGACTTCAAATCCCCTTTATCCGTGTTCGCTCTCAATTTCATTTTATAAAATTCTTTCGCCTTCACCGCCCCGATGGCTTGCGGATAAAATTGATAATAAGTATTAGAGCCGATAGGCTTCAACACAAAACGCATCCGCAAATTACCCGGTTTAAAATAAGCCACCCTGGACTCGTCTTTCGCAAAACTCAACGAATCTCCTACCGTCTTTATATCCACCCAATAATCATCGTATTCATATCCGAAACTTTTATCAAATTCGACAGCCACTTTCACCGCTGCCATAGAGCAATTCACCAAAGTGTCCAGGTTATCGCCTTCCTTTAAAGTAACCTTGGTTTCACCGTAGTAAAACGGTTTTTCAAAGGCCGGAAGAATAGAATCGGTTCCGTAATAAGCCACTAACTTATAACTTCCCGGGACCACTTTGATCAACGAAGGTAATTCTGCATATTTCCAATTTTTCAGCACTTCGCCCCGGGTGTTCTCGATTCTCACTGAAAATTTATCGTCAGCAGGGACATCCCCGCTACGGGTTAAAGGAACGATCGTTAATGTCTCGTCTGTTTGCAGTCTTAAAGAAACGGCACAACTTTCATCGCCTCCTCCGATGATACTGTCTACCTTATCTTTATGACATCCTAAAATAAATAGTGTCAAACAAGCTAAAAATACAAATCTGATCTTTCGTAATTTCATTTGTTTTGTTATTATATATTACATTTGTTAAAACTTCATTATACGATCCTATTAAAGGTTCGTTTATCGGATATCGAAATTAACATTGATAAAAAACATCTTATAACCCATTCATTACCAATATACATGCATAATTAAGACATCTCTATAACAACATATATTTCGTTCTCTCACAATTAAGCGAAAACAACAAAAAATATGCCATATTGTAGAAATTTATTAAAATATATAAAAGAAAAGAAGTAATGTATAACACGATTATACTAAAAGAAAAGCCCCTTCCCTAAAAGCAGGAAAAGGCACAAAAATCTTATAAAACACAAAAGAAAAGTAAAAAAACAAATAAGTCAGCGGGCAGAACAGAACTGAAATATTCCGGAAACGGCATCCTCCAATAAATCCAGGACGAACTCGAATCCTTCGTCCCCGCCATAGTAAGGATCAGGCACTTCTTTAACAGTATTTTCCCGGCAAAAATCGGTCATCCGGTATATTTTTCCCGCTTCTTCATCGGTTATTGCCATACGTTTCAAATCCGCGATATTCTGATTATCCATTCCAATAATCATATCGAATTCGGCAAAATCTGCCGACGCATAAAATTGCCTTGCCCGGCTATCTAAGACATATCCCCGTTTTTGAGCATGTTTTCGCATCCTTTCATCCGGCAAAGCACCGCTATGACCACCATAAATTCCTGCGGAATCGATAAAAAATTCGTTTTCCATCCCCCTCTCTCTGACAAAAGCCTTCATAATAGCTTCAGCTCCCGGAGAACGGCATATATTTCCCAAACATACAAAAAGAATCTTCTTCATGCCGGCGTAATCATTGGTGCATTTTATTGTCAATTAAATAAAGAATCAACAAATTCCACCCGGTCGAAAACCTGCAGGTCATCAATCTTCTCACCAACCCCTATATATTTTACCGGAATTTTAAACTGATCGGAAATCCCTATGACAACCCCACCTTTAGCCGTTCCATCCAATTTGGTGATTGCCAAAGCATTCACTTCTGTTGCCAAAGTAAACTGCTTCGCCTGTTCATAGGCATTTTGCCCCGTCGAACCATCCAAGACCAAAAGTACCTCATTGGGAGCATCGGGAAGAATTTTTTTCATCACATTCTTAATCTTTGTCAGCTCGTTCATTAAGTTTACTTTATTGTGCAAACGCCCGGCCGTATCAATAATAACCACATCGGCATTCTCTGCTTTAGCCTTGCTTAAAGTATCATAAGCCACAGAAGCCGGATCGGCTCCCATTCCCTGCTTTACAATAGGCACTCCTACCCGTTCTGCCCAAATAACCAACTGGTCAACGGCGGCCGCCCGGAATGTATCCGCAGCACCCAACACTACCTTTTTCCCTGCCTCTTTAAATCTATAAGCTAATTTTCCAATCGTCGTCGTTTTACCGACACCATTCACACCGACCACCATAATAACATAAGGCTGACCATTATCCGGCAATTCGAAGGACACGGCCTCATTAGCCGTATTTTCCTGCAATAAAGCAGCGATCTCTTCTTTCAACACCCGGTTCAATTCTTCCACTCCCATGTATTTGTCATGTTCCACGCGTTCCTCTATACGCTGAATGATACGGACAGTCGTTTCCACTCCCACATCGGAAGAAATCAACACTTCTTCTAAATTATCCAATACTTCGTCATCTACTTTCGATTTCCCGACGACAACTCTGGCTAATTTTTTGAATACGCTTTCTTTGGTTTTTTCCAAACCTTTATCCAAGCTCTCTTTTTTATTTTTCCCGAATAATCCGAATAATGCCATTTCTATTCCTTTATTAGTGCTGCTAATTTCCAGCACTAAAGTATAAATAATTTCTTAACAATAAAACCCCGTTTTTAAATTCATCTGCTCAAGTAAAAGGCTATCGAAAGTACACAACCGGTAGCCACCTTTTCCCTTTCGACCGGCCTGATTTTTATCCCAATAATCCGGCAACGACACACAAAGTTTCCTACATCCAATCCCGAATGTCCGGAAGTCCATATCACACGAGGAATAACGACTACACCCTTTTTATTAATAATGAACCCCATAAAGACCTTTCCGAAATATCGATTTTGCCCCCAACGGGGAATAACCTCAAGTGCTCTTTTACCCATGTCGTTACATCTCCTTGCATAAACACAAACAGAATATCCGGCATCATCACGTTATTCCTAAACCGCTTACTTTCTTTCTTCGTTAAATCCCGCTTACTCTAACACGAAAACCACGTCAGCATCAGAAACATCAAATTCATTAATAAAGCCTATTTAACCATGACTTCCAGATTCCAGGGGAACAATATAAATTGAATCAAACAAACATAAACAAAATATAAATAAGCATCAATAAATCGGATATAAAACCGATTACCTAATAAAAGCTATCAGGAAGACAGGTCAAAAGAAGAAAACAAGAAACAAGCAAAGAAACTCCGTTTCTTTCCACTCATAAGTTAAACAATAGCAAGGCAAATAAAATAAGTACTCCTATGCTTTATAAAAATCTCTACCCGCAAAATTACATAGCCTTCAAGATTTTTTGCTATGTTGCTATTGCAATGACTTAGGGATTCAACCGGATTTATACAACAGACAAGTAAGAAGAAGAAAAAGGCAGTAAAGACGGCAAAAAGACGGCAACAAAAAAGCGACAAGCTAAAAGTAAACAGAAACAAATAAAGAAGCGGAAACTTATAATTTAATATCAAAGCAGAACAAGTTTAATATCAAGTAAACAAACCATATCCAACAGACACAGGCACAGAAAAAGAATACAAACAAAGAGAAAAAATCAGGCAAGCGGAAACAGGCAAGGCAAGCAGACAGCAAAGAACCACAACAAGGCTGAAAAGGACAAAAAAATGGAATAACGAAAAAACAGAACAACGGAGAGAGCAAAGAGCAGAGAATACAGCAGAAAACAGAGAAAAGAAAGAAAAAAGCCAAAGCAACACATCACAAAAAAGAAAACACTACACGTACACAACACACAAGACGAAAAGAGAAGAGAAGAGAAGAGAAGAAAAGAAACAAGAGATAAGACACAAAAAGAGAGAGTCACATCTCTGTAACTCTCTCCATCTAAATTCGGCATCTTCCTACTCTCCCACCTGTCGGCAGTACCATCGGCGCTAAAGGGCTTAACTTCTCTGTTCGGAATGGGAAGAGGTGGATCCCCTTTGCCATAGACACCTTTTAATTTCTTTATTCCTATCGATCTCAAACTTTGTTTGACTACTACCGAAAGTCAATGAAAATAATCTCCACTTAAAGTAAACGTTCGGGTAATTAGTATTGCTCGGCTATGCCGTCACCGACTGTACACCTGCAACCTATCAACGTTGTCATCTACAACGACCCTGTAAGGATATCTCATCTTGAAGCAGGCTTCGCGCTTAGATGCTTTCAGCGCTTATCCATTCCGTACGTAGCTACTCAGCAATGCATCTGGCGACACAACTGATTCACTAGAGGTACGTCCAACCCGGTCCTCTCGTACTAGAGTCAGAGCTTCGCAAATATCCAACGCCCACAACAGATAGGGACCGAACTGTCTCACGACGTTCTGAACCCAGCTCGCGTGCCACTTTAATCGGCGAACAGCCGAACCCTTGGGACCTTCTCCAGCCCCAGGATGTGACGAGCCGACATCGAGGTGCCAAACCGCTCCGTCGATATGAGCTCTTGGGAGCGATCAGCCTGTTATCCCCGGAGTACCTTTTATCCTTTGAGCGATGGCCCTTCCATGCGGAACCACCGGATCACTATGCTCTTGTTTCCAACCTGATCGACTTGTTGGTCTCACAGTCAAGCACCCTTATGCCATTGCACTCTACAGACGATTACCAAACGCCTTGAGGGTACCTTGAGAAGCCTCCGTTACTCTTTTGGAGGCGACCACCCCAGTCAAACTACCCACCATGCAATGTCTCCCCGACAGGGGATTAGACCTCAGATAACAGAAGGGTCATATTTCAACGACGGCTCCATGAATCCTGACGAACCCACTTCAAAGCCTCTGACCTATCCTACACATCCATTACCCAAAATCAATGCAAAGCTGCAGTAAAGGTTCACGGGGTCTTTCCGTCCCGTTGCGGGTATCCGGCATCTTCACCGGAACTACAATTTCACCGAGCTCATGGCTGAGACAGTATCCAGATCGTTACACCATTCGTGCAGGTCGGAACTTACCCGACAAGGAATTTCGCTACCTTAGGACCGTTATAGTTACGGCCGCCGTTTACTGGGGCTTCAATTCAAATCTTCGAATTACTTCTGAACTCTCCTCTTAACCTTCCAGCACCGGGCAGGTGTCAGGCCATATACATCTTCTTGCGAATTAGCATAGCCATGTGTTTTTGGTAAACAGTCGCCTGGACCAATTCTCTGCGGCTCACTCACGTGAGCGTCCTTTATCCCGAAGTTACAGGACTATTTTGCCTAGTTCCTTAGCCATGAATCTCTCGAGCGCCTTAGTATTCTCTACTCGGTCACGTGTGTCCGTTTACAGTACGGATGATCTGTACCTGAAGCTTAGCAGCTTTTCTTGGAAGTCAGTTTACCTGCATTATCCGCGCTACCGAAGTGTTGCGGTACTATCGTCTTTCACCTCCCAGTACGTACTTAACTATACCAGTCATAGGATACAGACTTCAACGAACTATTCCGTCAGTTCGCAGCAGTTTCACCTCTCCGTCCCTGCATCGCAGTACAGATCAGTACAGGAATATTAACCTGTTTGCCATCGGGGTCGCCCTTCGGCTGGCCCTTAGGGTCCGACTAACCCCCGGATGATTGACATTGCCGGGGAATCCTTGACCTTACGGCGTGCGGGGTTCTCACCCGCATTATCGTTACTTATGCCTACATTTGCTTTTCCATTTGCTCCACAATACCTCACGATACTGCTTCAACGCCAAATGGAATGCTCTCCTACCACTCACCTTTCGATGAGTCCATAGCTTCGGCTGTATGCTTATGCCCGTGTATTATCCATGCAGAACCGCTCGACTAGTGAGCTGTTACGCACTCTTTAAATGAATGGCTGCTTCCAAGCCAACATCCTAGCTGTCCAAGCAGTTCCACCGCGTTTGATCAACTTAGCATATAATTGGGGACCTTAGCTGATGGTCTGGGTTCTTTCCCTTTCGTCTACGGACCTTAGCACCCGCAGGCTCACTCCCATATTTTATGTTCCAGCATTCGGAGTTTATCCGGATTTGATAGGCGATGAAGCCCTCGCATCCAATCAGTAGCTCTACCTCTGGAACAAAACATATGAGGCTGCACCTAAATGCATTTCGGAGAGTACGAGCTATTTCCCAGTTTGATTGGCCTTTCACCCCTACCCACAAGTCATCCGGACACTTTTCAACGTATATCGGTTCGGCCCTCCAGTTTGTGTTACCAAACCTTCAGCCTGCTCATGGGTAGATCACTAAGGTTTCGCGTCTAGCACCACCAACTTAGCGCCCTATTAAGACTCGCTTTCGCTTCGGCTTACGTACCTGAAGTACTTAACCTCGCTGGTGATGACTAACTCGTAGGCTCATTATGCAAAAGGCACGCCGTCACAGCACGAAGCTGCTCCGACCGCTTGTAGGCGTATGGGTTCAGGGACTATTTCACTCTTCTGTTCGAAGTGCTTTTCACCTTTCCTTCACAGTACTGGTTCACTATCGGTCTCTCAGGAGTATTTAGCCTTACCGGATGGTCCCGGCAGATTCAGACAGGATTCCTCGTGTCCCGCCCTACTCAGGGTTACACTATCGATACAGCAGTTTACACGTACGGGATTATCACCCTCTGTGATCGCTTTTTCCAAAGCGTTCCGCTTCTCATCTGTAACGAATGTCGTGGCCCTACAACCCCGCTGTTGCCGAAACAACAGCGGTTTAGGCTGTTCCCCGTTCGCTCGCCGCTACTAAGGGAATCACTTTTGTTTTCTATTCCTACAGGTACTTAGATGTTTCAGTTCCCTGCGTTTGCTTACCTTACGGTATGGTATGTCTTCAACATACCGGGTTGCCCCATTCGGAAATCTGCGGATCGAAGGTTATTTGCACCTACCCACAGCTTATCGCAGCTTATCACGTCCTTCATCGCCTCTGAGAGCCCAGGCATCCACCATACGCCCTTATTTATTTACTCTAATTCTACTAATTTAGCTTTCTCTCGAGATCACATTCTCATGTTTATCTCTTCATATTTGCTCATTATTGTTTTGTGGAATTTATTTCCATTAACTTTCAGCATGTCAAAGAACTTTTGAAATTACTACTAACTATTTGTAGTAGTGAATGTGGAGAATAAGGGAGTCGAACCCTTGACCTCCTGCGTGCAAAGCAGGCGCTCTA
>OGOU01000478.1_pt1 | contig 35840 bp, 29 predicted proteins | sample 1552721 | NCBI WGS metagenome assembly OGOU01 (sample SAMEA2580176, study PRJEB22360) | human gut metagenome | biome: human gut; feature: human-associated habitat; material: faeces | place: Denmark | collected 2008/2010
ACAACAGCCACAACAGCCACAACAGCCACAACAGCCACAACAGCCACAACAGCCACAACAGCCAGTGTCTTCTGTCATCAATGATAAGAAGTCAGATGCAGGTGTGAGTGTTCCGGCAGGGGGGATCGAGCAGGAGCTGAAAATGAAACCGGAAGAAGAGATGGAACAGCAACTGCCACCCGGGATCAGTGAATCCGGTGAAGTGGTGGATATGGCCGCTTATGAGGCATGGCAACAGGAAAATCATCCGGACATCCAGCAGCAGATGCAGCGTCGTGAAGAGGTGAACATTAATGTGCACCGGGAGCGTGGGGAGGATGTTGAGCCGGGAGATGATTTCTGATGATGAGTATCGCGCAGGTCAGATCGGCCGGAAGTGCCGGTAACTATTATACCGACAAGGATAATTACTATGTACTGGGCAGCATGGGAGAACGCTGGGCCGGCAGGGGGGCTGAACAGCTGGGACTGCAGGGCAGTGTCGATAAGGATGTTTTTACCCGTCTTCTGGAGGGAAGGCTGCCGGACGGAGCGGATCTAAGCCGCATGCAGGATGGCAGTAATAAGCATCGTCCCGGCTACGACCTGACCTTCTCCGCCCCCAAAAGTGTCTCCATGATGGCCATGTTAGGTGGCGATAAGCGCCTGATTGATGCACATAACCAGGCCGTGGACTTTGCTGTTCGTCAGGTGGAGGCGCTGGCCTCCACACGGGTGATGACGGACGGACAGTCAGAAACGGTGCTGACCGGTAATCTGGTGATGGCACTGTTTAACCACGACACCAGTCGCGATCAGGAACCACAGTTACACACGCATGCGGTGGTGGCTAATGTCACGCAGCATAACGGTGAGTGGAAGACACTGAGCAGTGACAAAGTGGGGAAAACGGGGTTCATTGAGAATGTGTACGCTAATCAGATTGCCTTTGGCAGGCTCTACCGGGAAAAACTGAAAGAGCAGGTTGAGGCGCTGGGCTATGAAACCGAAGTGGTGGGTAAGCACGGTATGTGGGAGATGCCGGGCGTACCGGTGGAGGCCTTTTCCGGACGCTCACAGGCTATCCGGGAGGCCGTCGGGGAAGACGCCTCGCTGAAATCCCGGGATGTGGCGGCACTGGATACGCGTAAATCCAAACAGCACGTCGATCCGGAAATCAGAATGGCTGAATGGATGCAGACGCTGAAGGAAACCGGGTTCGACATCCGGGCATATCGTGACGCGGCGGATCAGCGTGCGGAGACCCGCACGCAGGCGCCCGGGGCTGTTTCACAGGAGGGGCCGGATGTGCAGCAGGCGGTGACACAGGCCATTGCCGGATTAAGTGAACGAAAAGTGCAGTTTACGTACACGGACGTGCTGGCCAGAACGGTCGGTATACTGCCGCCGGAAAATGGTGTGATTGAACGGGCACGCGCCGGTATCGATGAGGCCATCAGTCGTGAGCAGCTTATCCCCCTCGACCGTGAGAAGGGGCTGTTCACATCAGGAATTCATGTGCTCGATGAGCTGTCCGTCCGGGCACTCAGTCGTGACATCATGAAACAGAACCGGGTGACCGTACATCCGGAGAAAAGTGTCCCCCGGACGGCCGGTTACAGCGATGCCGTCAGTGTTCTGGCACAGGATCGCCCGTCGCTGGCCATTGTGTCCGGGCAGGGCGGTGCAGCCGGGCAGCGTGAGCGGGTGGCTGAACTGGTCATGATGGCCCGGGAGCAGGGGCGGGAGGTGCAGATTATCGCTGCTGACCGTCGCTCGCAGATGAGCCTGAAGCAGGATGAACGGCTGTCCGGTGAACTGATAACCGGACGTCGTCAGCTGCAGGATGGCATGACCTTCACTCCGGGCAGTACCGTTATCGTTGACCAGGGCGAAAAACTCTCCCTGAAAGAGACGTTAACCCTGCTGGACGGTGCCGCACGTCATAACGTACAGATCCTGATAACCGACAGCGGGCAGCGAACCGGTACAGGCAGTGCGCTGATGTCCATGAAGGATGCCGGGGTGAACACATATCGCTGGCAGGGCGGAGAACAGCGACCGGCCACCATCATCAGTGAACCGGACCGTAATGTCCGCTATGCCCGGTTGGCCGGAGATTTTGCGGCCAGCGTGAAAGCCGGAGAAGAGAGCGTGGCACAGGTCAGCGGGGTACGGGAACAGGCCATACTGACACAGGCCATTCGCAGTGAGCTGAAAACACAGGGCGTGCTCGGACACCCGGAGGTGACCATGACCGCCCTGTCACCGGTCTGGCTGGACAGCCGGAGCCGTTATCTGCGGGATATGTACCGACCGGGGATGGTGATGGAGCAGTGGAACCCGGAGACACGCAGTCATGACCGCTATGTTATCGACCGGGTGACGGCGCAGAGTCACAGCCTGACCCTGCGGGATGCGCAGGGCGAAACGCAGGTGGTGCGTATTTCCTCCCTGGACAGCAGCTGGTCGCTGTTCCGGCCGGAAAAAATGCCGGTGGCAGACGGCGAGCGACTGAGGGTGACAGGGAAAATTCCCGGGCTCCGCGTCTCCGGCGGTGACCGCCTGCAGGTGGCATCCGTCAGTGAAGATGTGATGACGGTTGTTGTGCCGGGGCGGGCTGAACCGGCCACCCTGCCTGTGGCTGATTCACCGTTCACGGCACTGAAGCTGGAGAACGGCTGGGTGGAAACGCCCGGGCATTCCGTCAGTGACAGTGCGACGGTGTTTGCCTCCGTCACACAGATGGCAATGGACAACGCCACCCTGAACGGTCTGGCCCGCAGCGGTCGTGATGTCCGGCTGTATTCCTCACTGGATGAAACCCGTACTGCGGAAAAACTTGCCCGCCATCCCTCCTTTACGGTGGTTTCTGAGCAGATAAAGGCGCGGGCCGGTGAGACATTGCTGGAAACCGCTATCAGTCTGCAGAAAGCCGGGCTTCACACGCCGGCACAGCAGGCCATTCATCTGGCCCTTCCTGTGCTGGAAAGTAAAAACCTGGCCTTCAGCATGGTGGACCTGCTGACAGAGGCGAAGTCGTTTGCTGCAGAAGGAACCGGTTTTACTGAACTGGGAGGGGAAATCAATGCGCAGATAAAACGCGGTGACTTACTGTATGTGGATGTGGCAAAAGGCTATGGCACCGGCCTGCTGGTTTCCCGTGCGTCGTATGAGGCAGAAAAAAGTATTCTTCGCCATATTCTCGAAGGTAAGGAGGCGGTCACGCCGCTGATGGAGAGAGTACCCGGCGAACTCATGGAGACACTGACGTCGGGACAGCGTGCCGCCACCCGTATGATACTGGAAACGTCCGACCGTTTCACGGTGGTACAGGGGTATGCCGGTGTGGGTAAGACCACACAGTTCCGGGCGGTGATGTCAGCCGTGAACATGCTGCCGGCGAGTGAGCGTCCCCGTGTTGTGGGGCTGGGGCCCACGCACCGTGCGGTCGGGGAGATGCGCAGCGCCGGCGTGGATGCGCAGACACTGGCGTCCTTTCTGCATGACACGCAGCTGCAGCAGCGCAGCGGAGAAACGCCGGATTTCAGCAACACGCTGTTCCTGCTCGATGAGAGCTCAATGGTGGGCAATACCGAGATGGCACGGGCATACGCCCTGATTGCGGCCGGTGGCGGTCGTGCCGTGGCCAGTGGTGACACGGGCCAGCTGCAGGCCATCGCGCCCGGTCAGCCTTTCCGTCTCCAGCAGACGCGCAGTGCTGCCGATGTGGTCATCATGAAGGAGATTGTGCGTCAGACGCCGGAACTGCGGGAGGCGGTATACAGCCTGATTAACCGGGATGTGGAAAGGGCACTGTCCGGGCTTGAGAGTGTGAAACCGTCTCAGGTTCCCCGTCAGGAGGGCGCATGGGCACCGGAGCACTCCGTGACGGAGTTCAGTCACAGCCAGGAAGCGAAACTGGCAGAAGCGCAGCAGAAGGCGATGCTGAAAGGTGAGACTTTTCCGGATGTCCCCATGACACTGTATGAAGCCATTGTCCGCGACTATACCGGCAGGACACCGGAAGCACGGGAGCAGACGCTGATTGTCACGCACCTGAATGAGGACCGGCGCGTACTGAACAGCATGATTCATGATGCACGGGAAAAGGCCGGTGAGCTGGGGAAAGAGCAGGTCATGGTGCCTGTCCTGAACACAGCGAATATACGTGACGGGGAGCTGCGTCGTCTCTCCACCTGGGAGAAAAAACCGGATGCCCTTGCCCTGGTGGATAGTGTGTATCACCGGATTGCCGGTATCAGCAAGGATGACGGGCTGATAACCCTGGAGGATGCGGAAGGTAACACGCGGCTGATTTCGCCCCGGGAGGCGGTGGCTGAAGGTGTCACACTGTACACCCCGGACAAAATCCGGGTGGGAACCGGCGACCGGATGCGCTTCACGAAGAGTGACCGGGAGCGCGGTTATGTGGCCAACAGCGTCTGGACGGTGACAGCGGTTTCCGGTGACAGTGTCACACTTTCTGACGGTCAGCAGACCCGGGTGATTCGCCCCGGCCAGGAGCGGGCAGAGCAACATATTGACCTGGCCTATGCCATCACCGCCCACGGTGCGCAGGGGGCGAGTGAAACCTTTGCCATCGCGCTTGAAGGCACGGAAGGTAACCGGAAACTGATGGCCGGCTTTGAGTCAGCCTACGTGGCCCTGTCGCGTATGAAGCAGCATGTGCAGGTGTACACCGATAACCGTCAGGGCTGGACGGATGCCATTAACAATGCCGTACAGAAAGGAACTGCCCACGATGTGTTTGAGCCGAAACCGGACCGGGAGGTCATGAATGCGCAGCGGCTGTTCAGTACGGCACGGGAACTGCGGGACGTGGCGGCAGGCCGTGCCGTTCTCCGTCAGGCAGGGCTGGCCGGGGGAGACAGCCCTGCACGGTTTATTGCACCGGGACGTAAATATCCGCAGCCGTATGTGGCACTGCCGGCGTTTGACCGTAACGGCAAGTCAGCTGGTATCTGGCTGAACCCACTGACCACGGATGACGGAAACGGGCTGCGGGGATTCAGTGGTGAAGGACGGGTGAAAGGCAGCGGGGATGCGCAGTTCGTGGCCCTGCAGGGCAGCCGTAACGGAGAGAGCCTGCTGGCTGATAATATGCAGGATGGCGTCCGGATTGCCCGTGATAATCCTGACAGCGGTGTGGTGGTGAGAATTGCCGGTGAAGGTCGTCCGTGGAATCCCGGTGCCATCACCGGTGGCCGCGTGTGGGGGGATATCCCGGATAACAGCGTCCAGCCGGGGGCCGGAAATGGCGAACCGGTCACGGCAGAGGTACTGGCACAGCGGCAGGCTGAAGAGGCCATCCGCCGTGAAACGGAACGCCGCGCAGATGAAATTGTCAGGAAAATGGCAGAGAACAAACCTGACCTGCCGGACGGCAAAACAGAGCTGGCTGTCAGGGATATTGCCGGACAGGAGCGTGACCGGTCTGCCATATCTGAACGGGAAACCGCACTGCCGGAGAGTGTGCTGCGTGAATCACAACGGGAGCGGGAAGCGGTCCGGGAGGTTGCCCGGGAAAATCTGCTGCAGGAGCGTCTGCAGCAGATAGAGCGGGATATGGTTCGTGACCTGCAGAAAGAGAAAACCCTGGGCGGAGACTGATACAGGAAGACAAACACTGATGACAACGGATAACACGAACACGACACGTAACGATTCACTGGCTGCACGGACCGATACCTGGTTGCAGTCGTTTCTGGTCTGGTCACCCGGACAGCGGGATATCATCAAAACGGTGGCACTGGTGCTGATGGTACTGGACCACATCAATCTGATATTCCAGCTGAAGCAGGAATGGATGTTTCTGGCCGGGCGAGGAGCCTTTCCGCTGTTTGCCCTGGTGTGGGGGCTGAATCTGTCCCGTCATGCGCATATCAGGCAGTCAGCCATTAACCGGTTATGGGGCTGGGCAGTTTTTTCCCAGTTCGCATATTATCTGGCCGGATTTCCCTGGTATGAGGGGAATATCCTGTTTGCCTTTGCAGTGGCGGCACAGGTGCTGACATGGTGTGAAACGCGCAGTGGGTGGCGTACAGCAGCGGCCATTCTTCTGATGGCCCTGTGGGGGCCTTTGTCCGGCACCAGTTACGGCATTGTCGGGCTGCTGATGCTGGCAGTCAGCCACCGGCTGTACCGGGCGGAAGACAGAGCGGAACGTCTGGCGCTGGTCGCCTGCCTGCTGGCTGTTATTCCGGCGCTTAACCTTGCCACCAGTGATGCAGCGGCGGTGGCCGGTTTTGTGATGACGGTGCTGACCGTTGGTCTGGTGTCGTGTGCAGGAAAATCATTACCCCGTTTCTGGCCCGGGGATTTTTTCCCGGTATTCTGCGCCTGTCATCTGGCTGTGCTGGGCGTTCTGGCGTTGTGACTGGTATGATACTGACGCTGATTCTGATTATTAATAAACAACATAAAACAGGATATTTATGAAAATTACGGATCACAAACTCTCTGAAGGTATTGCCCTGACATTTCGTGTTCCTGAAGGAAATATAAAACATCCTTTGATTATCTTATGCCATGGGTTTTGCGGTATCAGGAATGTTCTGCTCCCTTGCTTTGCGAATGCCTTCACAGAAGCAGGATTCGCAACGATTACTTTTGATTATCGAGGATTCGGTGAGAGTGATGGAGAACGAGGGCGTCTGGTTCCTGCAATGCAGACCGAAGATATTATTTCAGTTATCAATTGGGCAGAAAAGCAGGAATGTATTGATAATCAGCGTATTGGTTTATGGGGAACATCGCTGGGAGGGGGGCATGTCTTCAGTGCAGCTGCGCAGGACCAACGCGTAAAATGTATTGTCAGCCAGCTGGCTTTTGCTGACGGTGATGTTCTGGTTACCGGAGAGATGAATGAATCGGAGAGAGCGTCTTTTCTGTCCACGCTGAATAAAATGGCAGAGAAGAAGAAAAACACCGGGAAAGAGATGTTTGTGGGGGTTACCCGGGTACTGAGTGATAATGAATCAAAGGTATTCTTCGAGAAGGTAAAAGGTCAGTATCCTGAAATGGATATAAAAATACCTTTCCTTACGGTTATGGAGACGTTGCAATATAAACCGGCAGAGAGCGCAGCCAAAGTACAGTGCCCAGTTTTGGTTGTTATTGCCGGCCAGGATAGTGTTAATCCACCAGAACAGGGAAAAGCCTTATATGATGCTGTTGCTTCTGGTACTAAGGAATTATACGAGGAAGCTGACGCATGCCATTATGATATTTATGAAGGCGCGTTTTTTGAACGTGTGGCGGCAGTACAGACGCAATGGTTTAAAAAACATCTTTAATTGTCGGTATTAATATGTCAGAGGTCGTTGAGGTCAGCTTAATATCATAGTGAGTAGTTTCAACGACCTGGAGGACATATTTTCACAAAGGTCAGGGCAATCATGACAGAGCAGAAACGACCGGTACTGACACTGAAACGGAAAACGGAAGGGGAAACACCGACCCGGAGCCGGAAAACCATCATCAATGTCACCACGCCACCAAAATGGAAGGTGAAAAAGCAGAAACTGGCGGAGAAGGCTGCCCGGGAAGCAGAGCTGGCGGCGAAGAAAGCACAGGCCAGACAGGCGCTGTCCATTTATCTGACGCTGCCCTCGCTGGATGAGGCGGTGAACACTCTGAAACCCTGGTGGCCGGGATTATTTGACGGTGACACACCCCGGCTTCTGGCCTGCGGTATCCGGGACGTGTTACTGGAAGACGTGGCGCAGCGGAATATCCCGCTCTCGCATAAAAAACTGCGCAGGGCGCTGAAGGCCATCACCCGTTCAGAAAGCTATCTGTGTGCCATGAAAGCCGGTGCCTGCCGGTATGACACGGAAGGGTATGTGACGGAGCATATTTCTCAGGAGGAAGAAGTGTATGCGGCAGAGCGTCTGGATAAAATCCGCCGCCAGAACCGGATAAAGGCAGAACTTCAGGCCGTGCTTGATGAACAATAAAAAAGCCTCCTTCACACTAAAGGAGGCGGAAAAATAAGGCTTCTCTGAAACCTTCTTCCATACCCGGCAGAAGAAGGTTATAAAAATTTATAACACATTCACCGGCCTGGATTAAAGGGGGAAGGAAAATGAACGGAACAGGGCGTGATTCGCAAAACTCCGGGGTATGGCGCTACCGGCAGGGCGGGGGCCGGGCTTTCCGCGCCCACTGCGGCAGCTGCTACCGGCTGGAAGTCAGGGGGGACTGGCCGGGAGCCGCTGAGGCATGGCTACGGGCTGCGCAGTCTGCTCCCCGGACAGACTGGCAGCAGTTTGCCCGAAAAAGGGCTGAACACTGCCACCGGCGCTGCCGGGGAAGGGTGTAACGAAAAAGCAGCCTTCATTACTCCAGGGATTCAGAAGGCTGAATAATGCATGAGATTTGCTTTTTTTAATATCCGGTCGGGAAGTATGACCGGACAGTTCTGAGTAGCACAGAGTTTTTTCCGTATTAAGTCGTGATTTTATATTTTGTGATTAATTTCACAAAATAAGGTGTTATTCAGTGTGTGCTGCGATATTCAGGATTACCTGAAATACAGGTGCCATTTATCTGATATGGAGAATAACATGAGGAAATATATTCCACTGGTATTATTTATCTTTTCATGGCCGGTATTGTGTGCAGATATTCATGGACGGGTTGTTCGTGTACTGGACGGTGATACCATCGAGGTCATGGACTCACGGAAGGCAGTGCGGATCAGGCTGATAAATATTGATGCACCGGAAAAGAAACAGGATTATGGCCGGTGGTCAACGGAAATGATGAAATCACTGGTTGCAGGAAAAACGGTTACCGTCACATATTTTCAGCGAGATCGTTATGGTCGTATTCTCGGGCAGGTTTATGCACCAGACGGAATGAATGTTAATCAGTTTATGGTCCGGGCCGGGGCTGCCTGGGTATATGAGCAGTACAACACAGATCCCGTGCTGCCTGTCCTTCAGAACGAAGCCAGACAACAAAAACGTGGGCTCTGGTCAGATGCTGATCCGGTTCCCCCCTGGATATGGAGACACCGTAAATAAAGCGATGGCAATCTTATCATTCATCTGTTCTCAGCGGGAATAAAAATGGCAAAAACAAAACAGGAATGGCTGTATCAGTTACGGCGATGTTCATCAGTCAATACGCTGGAAAAAATCATTCATAAAAACAGAGACAGTTTATCGACCAGTGAACGTGAATCATTTAATTCAGCAGCAGACCACCGGTTAGCGGAATTAATCACCGGAAAGTTATATGGCAGGATACCAAAAGAGATATGGAAATATGTAAGGTAATAATTCAGCAATAATTAATTACCAGGAGCAGATAAACAATGAAGCTGATTATTTTTATTCTCATTGTTCTGATTATTGCAGCGTTACTTATCCGGATTATCCTCAGAAGTGTAAATCAGCATTCTCCTTTGCTGATGCAATTGCATGCGGCAGGTATACGGACCGGTGATGCAGAGCGAATACTGTCCGGCGGTGAATACTGGCAACGTCAGAAGACGCTGCTGACAGAAAGGGAAGTCAGTTTTATGAAAGGACTGTTCAGAATTGTGGATATGAAGCGGTGGTATCTGTGTCCGCAGGTACGGGTCGCAGATATCGTCCAGCTGAACGGGAATATCCGGCCACGATCACGCCAGTGGTGGCAGTTATTCAGGATGGTGTCTCAGTGGCATGTTGATGTGGTTATCGTTGAGCGGCGTTCGTTCAGTATTGTTGCAGCAGTAGAGCTGGATGATGCCAGCCATTTACGACCTGAACGCAGACGCCGGGATATTCTTCTGGAAGAGGTTCTGAGGCAGGCTGGTATTCCGTTGCTCAGAAGCCACGATGCCAGAAAACTGCTGCAGATGACCGGAGAATGGCTGAATACAACAGGGGCTGCCCAGCAGTCACCGGAACATCGTAGCTGACGCCTTCGCGTTGCTCAGTTGTCCAACCCCGGAAACGGGAAAAAGCAAGTTTTCCCCGCTCCCGGCGTTTCCATAACTGAAAACCATACTATTTCACAGTTTAAATCACATTAAACGACAGTAATCCCCGTTGATTTGTGCGCCAACACAGATCTTCGTCACAATTCTCAAGTCGCTGATTTCAAAAAACTGTAGTATCCTCTGCGAAACGATCCCTGTTTGAGTATTGAGGAGGCGAGATGTCGCAGACAGAAAATGCAGTGACTTCCTCATCTGGCGCAAAACGAGCATACAGAAAGGGTAAACCTTTGAGTGAAGCAGAACGACAGAGAGCAGCTTCTGCGCGCAAACGATCTGTATGTAAAGAGATCAAGGTTTTCGTCAGACCAGAACTGAAAAACTACCTTACCAGTCTGTGTGCAGAGGAAGGGGTAACTCAGGCAGAGTTGATAGAAAGGCTTATCGAGAAAGAGGCCTGTCACAGGAACATGATGTGATGGGATCACATTCTTGCTAGTTTTTTCTGTCAGTGCTAGATTACTGATCGTTTAAGGAATTTTGTGGCTGGCCACGCCGTAAGGTGGCAGGAAACTGGTTCTGATTTGGATTTACAGGAGCCAGAAAAGCAAAAACCCCGATAATCTTCTCTAACTTTGGCGAGTACAGAAAGATTACCGGGGCCATCTAAAAACTGCATAGAAGCTGTTGCTCTATGCAGGGAGTATAGTTATATGCCCGGAAAAGTTCAAGACTTCTTTCTGTGCTCACTCCTTCTGTGCAACATAAGTGCAGGATGGTGTGGCTGATCTTCAGCAAACTTATTACCGCCAGGTAAAGAACCCGAATCCGGTATTCACCCCCCGTGAAGGTGCCGGGACACTGAAGTTCTGCGAAAAACTGATGGAAAAGGCGGTGGGCTTCACCTCCCGTTTTGATTTTGCCATTCATGTGGCGCATGCCCGTTCGCGTGGTCTGCGCCGGCGCATGCCACCGGTGCTGCGTCGCCGGGCCATTGATGCGCTGCTGCAGGGGCTGTGTTTCCACTATGACCCGCTGGCCAACCGCGTCCAGTGTTCCATTACCACGCTGGCCATTGAGTGCGGACTGGCGACAGAGTCCGGTGCTGGAAAACTCTCCATCACCCGGGCCACCCGGGCCCTGACGTTCCTGTCAGAGCTGGGACTGATTACCTACCAGACGGAATATGATCCGCTTATCGGGTGCTACATTCCGACCGATATCACGTTCACACCGGCGCTGTTTGCCGCCCTTGATGTGTCTGAGGATGCAGTGGCAGCTGCACGCCGCAGTCGTGTTGAATGGGAAAACAGACAGCGCAAAAAGCAGGGGCTGGATGCCCTGGGTATGGATGAACTGATAGCGAAGGCCTGGCGTTTTGTGCGTGAGCGTTTCCGCAGTTACCAGGCAGAGCTTAAGTCCCGTGGAATAAAGCGTGCCCGTGCGCGTCGTGATGCGGACAGACAGCGTCAGGATATCGTCACCCTGGTGAAACGGCAGCTGACGCGTGAAATCGCGGAAGGGCGCTTCACTGCTAATCGTGAGGCGGTAAAACGCGAAGTGGAGCGTCGAGTGAAGGAGCGCATGATTCTGTCACGTAACCGCAATTACAGCCGGCTGGCCACAGCTTCCCCCTGAAAGTGACCTCCTCAGAATAATCCGGCACGCGCCGGAGGCATTCGCACGCCTGAAGCCCGCCAGTGCACAAAGTGCACAAAAAATCAGCACCACATCCAAAAAACAACCTCATCATCCACCTTCTGGTGCATCCGGCCCCCCCCTGTTTTCGATACAAAACACGCCCCACTGACGCGGGATTTTGCTTATCCACATTAAACTGCAAGGGACTTCCCCATAAGATTACAACCGTTCATGTCATAAAGCGCCAGCCGCCAGCGTTACAGGGTGCAATGTTTCTTTTAAACCCCAGTATGGTATTTCTTTTAAACTACTTAATTACTTCCATTTAAAAAGAAAACCTATTCGCTATCTGTCCTTAGGACAGACAGATATGCACCTCCCACCGCAAGCGGCGAGCCCCGACTGGAGCCGATTTAGTTACAACATGCAAACGTAAACCCCGGTCCAGCGTAGAACTGAAACCACAAAGCCCCTCCTCATAACTGAAAAACGGCCCCGCCCCGGCCCAAAGGGCCGGAACAGAGTCGTTTTTAATTATGAATGTTGTAACTACATCATCATCGCTGTCAGTGTTCTGGCTGGAAATTCTCAGTACACGCTCATAAGCGGCCCTGACGGCCCGCTAACGCGGAGATACGCCCCGACTGCGGGTAAACCCTTGTCGGGACCACTCCGACCGCGCACAGAGGCTCTGTCATGGCTAAAAGCGGGGTTGGCTTTGCAGGGCCGGGGGTGGGTAAGGTGAAATCTATCAGTACGTACCGGCTTACGCCGGGCTCCGGCGGTTTTACTCCGGTATCATATGAAACAACTGAGTGCCGCCTTCCATGCCGCTGGCGCGGCATATTCTGGTGACGATATCTGAATCGTTATATACTGTGTATATACGTAGTAATGACGAGGTGATAAATGGCACAGGTTAATATGAGTTTAAGAATCGACGCTGAACTGAAGGATGCTTTTATGGCCGCTGCAAAAAGCATGGACCGTAATGGCTCTCAGTTAATCCGGGATTTTATGCGACAGACCGTTGAATGGCAGCATAATACCTGGTTCCGTAGTCAGGTTGAGGCCGGACGTCAGCAACTGGAACGCGGTGATGTGCTTCTCCATGACATGGTCGAATCCTCTGCTACTGCATGGCGGGATGAAATGAGCAGGAAGGTTGCCGGCAAATAATGGAGATATTCTGGACCATACTGGCCAGCCAGGACAGGAAGCACATTCGTGAGTACATTGCGGAACAGAACCTGATGGCCGCCATTGAACTGGACGAACGGATTGGTTAACTTGTTACATATATACTTCAGTAATATGAAAAATACATAATCCTCATTAACGCATTTTCAGGCATACATACATAAAGCTACGGGTTCATCGATAGGAATTTAAATCCCCAAAAGACTAAAAAAGCACCACAAAACGGATGTTTCTTCAACACCCCTTGTGCACCATATGAGCGGAAACGACTATTAAACAGGATGACACTGATTGATACAGGGTATGAATGGCGGTTTTTTGCTCCGTTTCCCTCAAAATGGACGCAACTTCCCCTCTGCGGCTCTCAGCCGCACACCTGCTGTCGTGCCAGTCGCTCATGCATCAGGACCAGCTCTGCCAGTCGGTAACCCCGCTTCAGCCCCGTAAAACGCATCTGGCTTCCGCACAGAATGCACTTCAGCGGGTCAACCTTCAGTAACCTCTGATACATCCCTCTCCACCTGATTTGCATCGCCGTTTTTCTCACCGTCTCCGTTATGACGTACACAACTTCTTCCAGTAAGCGGCGCTTCACCGGACTCAGGAAACCGTAGTACCTCACCATACGGAACCCCTTATCTGCTACATGCCAGGAGAACCTTTCCATGAACTCATCTCCACTCATCAACAGGTATTCTTCCCGTTTTGTACGGTGACTGTTGTAACGCAGACCGATTTCATCCTGACCGGCATAATGTTCCAGCCGACTCATCGGCACCGGTGGCTTTTTCAGGTAAGAGCCGAAGTACACCGCCACATGTGTGGCGTTATCCATCACCCTGGATATGTTGACATTCCAGCCGCGGCGGTAATGCGTGTCCAGGAAGCGATTCCAGTCCCGTTTGCTGTTTCCTTCCACTGCCAGTTCATCCGGTATTACCAGCTCCGGGTATTTCCGGGACAGTAGCCGCGTTATCCGGTAACGCCACATGCTCATCACCTTACGGGCGTAAAAATGAAGATTTTTCCAGGTGTGGCCCGACGTCACACCACCGGCAGTTGTCGATAAATGAATATGCGGATGCCACTGCTGGTCACGCCCCCATGTGTGGATCACCGTGAATATCCCCGGCTCCACATCTGCCTGACGGCAGATTTCCAGTATCACATTCGCTGCGATACGGCTCATCTCTGCCAGCAACCACCGGTTGTGGAATATCAGGGACCAGTACTGGCAGGGAAGTGTGAACACAATATGCTGCCACGGGCAGTCGGGAGCCAGACTCAGCAGATACTGTATCCACTGTGCGCCAGCCTTCACCCCGCAGTGCGGGCAGGAGCGACTTTTACACCGGAAGCAGACCTTTTTTGTGTGGCAACAGTCCGGTGAGGAACAACACCACTGTGTGTACCCCATCAGCGTGGTCCCGCACGCCATGATTTTTGTCACCGACTCAATCACCACCGGACGCACAGACCCTTCCGGCTGCTTCTCCAGCCAGTTAACCCAGCGGTTTCCCTGCTGAAAAATATCGGCAAAACGGGGAAGCATCAGAAGGGCGGGGTGACTCCGTCCGGCCAGTGAACCGTGCCGCATTCCGGACAGTACATACCGCCGGCGCTGATACCGGCAAGAATGGTCGCAAACTCCCGCTCCGTGCAGCGGGCTATTTCCGGATACCCTTCGTCATCAACACGTACAAACCAGAAGACCAGCTTTTTGTTTCCCACATCCACAAAGAACGGAATATTCAGGTCTGCGCAGCATTCAACGGCATCGTCAAAACTATCAAAGCGCAGAACTTCTGCGTCTTCTTCGTCAAAGAAGTCATCGTCGTGAAGCGTCACGACATAGCGGGGAAGTTTGCTGTGTTGTGGGGAAGGTTTTCGTTTACGGGGTTTAGCTGAACGGGCCATATAACCACCTGAAAGACAATGATATTGCCTGTTTTTATAACGGTAATCTCAGACCATGACAAGCCGCAGCCGCCAGGCTGCCTACTCGAGTTTTTTCTCATATTTTCCTGTGAATTAATATAACTTATTTAAACGATAGCTTTAATATATTTACTTTTCTACTTGTTTATTAAATCATTGATTAATTGATTTTTTAGACCAGAGAAACTCAGGTGATGTGTCACGTAGAGTGAATAGCTGTCATGAAAGGAGATAAAGTTAAATACATCCGATACAAGATATAAGCATACAAATTTTTATGAGTGTTATTACATGTGAAAATTATAACCCCCTAAAGCCACTGATATTTTAGTTGATTTTTTACGATTCTTTATAGTAGGGCTGGAGTAAAAATCATGAGCTATATTGATCTTGAGTAATTGAGGCGATAGCCTGGGGTTCTCTCTCAAAATAATTTCCTTTTGGATCTGGCTCTGTAGTTAATCAGAAGGTTATAAGATGCTATCCATGGCGTTTATTTAGTATGTTTTATGATTATGAAAAAGACCATGAAATGGTCGGAGGGATTCATCGATTTGGTTCTTCTGATTTTTTGTATGACATAGAGTAAGATTTAGCATTTTTTAGTGTTTTCTTACGCTGTAAAAATAAAAAAACGTTAATGGTGTACAATAATGCACCAGTTATGCAATCACATCTTATAGCAATTTTACACAAACTGGTGCCTCTGTCTGTTGCTGCAAAAATATTATTTCAGACAATATATGAAGCAGCTATAAGTATTAAGTATATAGAACGTGTCATGTTTGACACTGAAAAATGATATTATTACTGCAGTTTCTTATTTATTTTTTAGGTCCTCTAAATTCAGGTATTTGGGAAATATTTTTAATCATTTTATCAACATCATCTGTTGCATTCTCTGCATAAACAAGAGCCTGAGGCAATGCTCCAACAGGTAATTTTGCTATAATCTTATCCGAATCAGCATCAATAATCTGAAGTGTATTGCTCAGTTCATTTACAAAATAAACTTTACTTCCCTTGGTGTCAGCCCAGATACCATGAGGAAGTGTTTCTGCTTGTATTTTTTTTATAAGTTTTGCATGCTTTTCACCATAATCATATATATTCACTGAATTCTCGCCCCCCACCGTTACATAGGCCTTATTGTTTGCAAATGCAAAGTGATTACTGATTTTTCCTGTTTTGAATGTCTCGATAATTTCATTGTCCTTAGTGCTGATTCTTGTGATCTCACCAACGTCTTTATGATCAACCCATACTTCCTTTCCATCTGGTGTTGTATTGATGAATGGAGAAAATGAAGATGGCATCATTAGTTTTTTTATGACCTTTTTTGTTTTTGTATCAACAATCCATAAGTGCTCATCAAAACTCGAGCTAATATATGCATATTTATCATCATGACTAAAAGTGACCATTCCCGGGCCTGATTCGAGCTCTATACGTTTTTTTTCATTTCCTGTCTGACTGTCAATAATCGATATATAATTTTCACCTCTGACAGTCACCCATATTTCATCTTCATTATTAGTATATCGAGGCTCATGTGGATTTCGTCCAACATATATAGTATCAATTTTTTTTCCTGTGTTTGTGTCGAATCGTACAACAGAGTTTGTCACAGTTGAAACTACGGAGAGTTCGCGTCTTTGTTTTGCATATGACAGGCCATGTACATTTATTTCTCCATTATAAAGAGGGCTATATAATCGTTTATCTCCTGCGGGATACCCTAAGGTTAAACTACCAACCTTTTTATATTTATCAGCATCAACTACAGACACTGTATTGTCATTTTGATTTGCAGAATATACAAGATTAGCTGCATGTAAATTAAATGACACTAGGCATATTGCAAGCACTGTCTTATTTAATTTCATTTTTAGCCTCGACCAGTTTATTCATGATGTTAATTTCATTATTTTGCTCTGTAATTATGGAGTAAGCTAAATTTCTTACTTCTTTGCTTTCGGATGTTTCAAGAATGACTCGAGACATATCTATAGCAGCCTGGTGATGAGGAATCATCATTTTAAGGAAGTCCAGATCGTTATCCCCTGTAAACTTATAATTAAGCATATCATTATGCATTTTATTCATTGTTTCATGCATGTTGTGTTTAAAAACAACTTCAGAATCTGCTTTATTGTTTCCTACATCTACACAGGCATATAATAAACCTAATGGTTGTGATAAAAGTAAAAAGAAAATGATATGGGATTTTTTTACATTCATAAATATCACCGTTTCGAGTTTGTAAAACAATAAAACCTGTTTATCGTGTATCTGCGATATTCTCTTAATTATTGGAAGTATAATTTCTGAGATATATAGGTAGTGTTATTTATAAGTTTAATATAGTCACACTCGCGATTATCAATTATTCCTTTTATATAACGAATAATTCTCATTATATTCTTCCTCACTCGAAAAGGACCTTACATGACGATTACATTTTTGTCATTTTAGGATATGATTGAATGGTTGCGATATAGATATAAGGCAGGAAGATTTTTCTAATTAGCCCAAATAATACTGAATGTATAGTTGCTACTTTTGATGGGGCCGCGTCAGCGGCATGGAAGGCGGCACTTTGTTGTTCCATATGATACAGGAGTTAAACCGCCGAAGCCCTGCGTAAGCAGGTAGCGGAACTGAATATACTCCGCGACCTGCAGTTGCTTCACACCAGGATGAATACCGGACTATATTCGCCAACGTATCGTAGATGCTTATTCTTACAAAGTCCCGGTAACGGTAATCGTTTGCGAGATCAGAGATATCGTGGTGGCATGACAATCATCAGGGAGGTATTTGTTCAACCTTCAGGAGCCTGCTGCTCGAAACTGAGTCTAGACAACAGATACTGACTGACTGGGGCATTATGCGTAATGGTCGATCGCCGCTTCACGTGTTCAGGCATCAGTCACTGACACCATCAAAGCATTAGCTGTGCAGCAGTGTGTAAATAGAAAGATAAAATATCTGAAAATTATGTCATTATTTAAATCAGCGTTAGCTTAACAGAATGGATAAAAGGATTGCATATATTTATTAATTTTTTATGGGAAGGTTACAAAGATATATGCGTAACCTTCCATGCATATCTTATATATCTACTCCATCTTTTACTGTAATTGCTGAACCATATAGAATATTGTTACCTCCAACAGATGTTATTTTCACAATACGCTCACCTCTTTTTTCAGCTTTTTTATATAGATTGTTAACAACATTGTCAGGAGTTGTGCCTGTTGCAGAAATATAATTGTTTCTCTGTATCTCATGCGGAGTATGAGCCATTGAATAGCCTGAAGTAAACAAAGAGACAGCAAGTAATAGATATTTCATCATATTTCCCTCATTCAAAATAGCCTTTTCTTGATATTAAAAATTTAAATGAAAATTTATTTGCGTTTTGCGATCAACCACCACTAACTGATATCTTGATATTAATTGTTATTATTTCTCCATTTCTGTTTTATATACCTCTTGGCTTATTGTTTTCATTTGAACTGATACTTGGAATGCATTATAACACCCTATTTGAAAATAAACCTTGCAACATGATTGCATTTTTGTAATGTTCATCGATAGGAATTAAAACCCCCAAAAGGTTAAAAAAACACCACAAAACAGATGTTTCTTCAACACCACTTTTGCTCCATATGAAAGGAATCGACGATTAAACTGGATGGCTCTGATTGATTCAGGGTATGAATGGCGGTTTTTTGCTCCGTTTCCCTCAAAATGGACGCAACTTCCCCTCTGCGGCTCTCAGCCGCAACACTGCATTCGGGCCAGCGGCTCATGCATCATAACCAGCTCTGCCAGACGGTATCCCCGCTTCAGCCCCGTAAACCGCATCTGACTTCCGCACAGGACGCATTTCTGCGGGTCAACCTTCAGTAACCGCTGATACATCCCTCTCCACCTGATTTGCATCGCCGTTTTTCTCACCGTCTCCGTTATGACGTACACCACCTCTTCCAGTAACCGCCGTTTCGCCGGACTCAAAAAACCGTAGTACCTCACCATACGGAACCCCTTATCCGCCACATGCCACGAGAACCTTTCCATGAACTCATCTCCACTCATCACCAGGTATTCTTCCCGTTTTGTGCGGTGGCTGTTGTAGGGCTCCGTTTGGGAAACGGAAGATATTGTACGTTAAGATGATTTTTTGTACTGGCTGATATCAATAACCCTTAAAGGACGATACTTCCCTTCAATACGTCGGATCTGTACCCGCTTTCAGCAGACATATTCCTGAAACCTGATAGCCAGAAGAATGGCCCGATGACATCCAAATATGGCATTATTTCAGTGGTTAGCAGGCCTAATTCAATCATAATTATCACATAAGGCCATCATGATATGGCTCTGATGGTTATTAACTAATACAGGACTTGCTAAAATGAAGATCATCCAGGTACGTAACGCCACACAACTTATTTCTTACGCGGATAAAAAATTTCTTGTCGATCCGATGCTTGCGAAAAAAGAAGCCTACCCAGGATTCGAAGGGACGGCTCGATCAGATATCCGGATCCCGATGACTGAGCTGCCTTTTGACCTTGATGTACTGCTGGATGTGGATGCCATTATTGTCACCCACACGCACCCTGACCATTGGGATGAAGCGGCTGTGGCACACATCCCGAAAGATAAACTGATTTATGTTCAAAATGAACACGATGAAAAGATCCTGAGTTCTCAGGGCTTCCACAACCTTGTTATTCTGTCTGATAAAAGCACATTTGGCGAAATTTCACTTATTAAAACCGTTTGTCAGCATGGTTCGGACGAAGCCTATGCTAACCCACAACTCGCAGCAATCCTTGGGGATGCCTGTGGGGTGGTCTTCCAGCATCCGTCCGAAAAAACACTCTTTCTGGTCGGAGATACTATCTGGATCAAGGCAGTAGAGGATAATTTACGTCGGTTCAATCCTGGCGTCGTTATTATGAATACGGGCTGGGCGCATGTTCTCGGATTCGGCCCCATTATTTTCGGCAGGGAAGATGTCCTGAAAGCCCATCGTATCGTACCAGAGGCACTGATTGTGGCAACGCACATGGAGGCCGTAAACCACTGTCTGCTGACCCGTCAGGAACTGCTGGAATATGCCCGCGATAACCAGATCCAGGCGTCAGTTGCCGCTCCTGCTGATGGTGAATCAGTTACGATTTAACCCGGAGGCCATGGCATGTCCACCATCACTGTCGCTATAGTGATCACCGAAGGGTTCAGTACATTTCATGTCTCCGTTCCACTAATCCTGTTCGGGGAGATACTGGAAGGGAAGGCCCTCTTCAGCCGCCGGGTATGTGCGGAAGAGCCCGGGCTTATCTGGTCTGCTGAAGGTACGGCGATGAGGGCAGAATACGGGCTTGATGCACTGGCAGAGGCCGATATCGTTATTATTCCTTTCTGGAAACACATCCATGAAAGGCCTTCTGAAACTCTGCTCAGTGCCCTGGTTGCAGCCTGGAAAAATGGAGCTCAGGTGGTGGGCCTGTGCCTGGGGAGTTTTGTTCTGGCTTACACCGGTCTGCTGGATGGTAAACGGGCGGCCACGCACTGGGAGGCTGAACGGGATTTCCAGATGCTTTTCCCGGCGGTTCATCTGGACGTGAATGTGCTTTATGTTGAGGACGAGCGGATTATCACCTCAGCCGGTACAGCCGCAGCACTGGACTGTTGTCTCCATGTGATCCGGCAACGCCTGGGCAGATATACGGCTAATCAAATAGCCCGCCGGATGGTTGCTCCTCCTTACCGGGAAGGCGGACAGGCACAGTACCGGCAACTGCTTATTCCCAAAAATACGTCCGATAACCGCATAAACCAGCTGCTGGAATACCTGTCCGCAAATCTGGGATTACCACATGATATTGACACTCTGGCCCATTTAGCCTCCATGAGCCGAAGAACGCTGACACGCCATTTTCATTCGGCCACAGGAATGACGGTCTGGGAGTGGATCACCACAGAGCGTCTCCGGCGGAGTCAGGAACTGCTGGAAAGTACAGATATTGCAGTGGAGCGGGTTGCCGAACTGGCAGGCTTTCAGTCCACCATTACTTTCCGGCAGATATTCCGGCAGCGGATGGGAGTCAGTCCCAGTGAATGGCGAAAAACATTTAACGGAACGCCGGAAGACAATATTCCGGCAGGTAAAGAAACTGAAAAATGAGGTGCAATATGTCTGTTGAAGAAAATATCAAAACGGTTAAAAAGTTTTATCGTCTGATTGAAGAAAATAAATATGATGAGGTGAAAAACCTCTGCCATCCGGATTTTAAATTCTATTCTCAGGTGGATACACCGCTGAACAGTGAGCAGTTTATCGTACAGGAAAAAGGCCATATGGATGCTTTTCCGGGATTTACCATGCGTATCCACGAAATCTTTGCCAGAGACGATAAAGTCGCCTGCTATCTTATCTTTGAAGGCGTGCAGACCCGTGAATTCCTTGGGCATCCTGCCAGCGGCAGGAAAGTGCGCTTTTCTCTGATGTTTATGATCACTCTGAAAGACGGGAAATATATAGAAAAACGGGCTCATTATAATACAGCGGATATCCTCCGACAGTTGTCAGCCTGAGTGGCAACACATTGCCCAGTCTGTATTATTACAGGCAGGGCTGCGTATCTGACAGGAGCAATGAGCTTAGCCTGGAAAGGTAATCCATTAACGCCAGGGCTACTTTTTATTCCGATTCAGGCTCTCTATAAAGGGCTTGAATGCGGCATATCTGTGAAGGACTGTACCCTGTCGCATCTGCCGTTTCATGGATACTTAGTTTCTTGACCTGCCGGTAGTACAGGACTTTCTGATGCCGTTCATGATCGGCCTGTTTTCCCCGGTATTTACCCAGCGTATGAGCCCGTTCAATTCCCTGTTGTTGCCGTTGGCGACGGCTCAGCCAGTCCTTATGCGACATCGCGGCCATCAGGTCGATAAGCATGTTATTGATGGCGGTTATCACGGCGCGGGTGATTGGGTCAGCCTGCGAAGGGTCTTTATCTGACAGCGCCTGCCATGAGGTGGGTACATCCAGGCTGACAATCCGCAGTTCGTATTGTTCTATCTGCTTTTTCAGCGTCATCCAGTCACTGTTACTCAGACGGGTCAGGCGGTCAATTTGCTCGACCAGTAAAATATCATTGCGGTGGCTGTCCATCAGTAAGCGTCCCAGTTCCGGGCGGTCGAGTTTTGTACCACTTATGTTCTCCCGGTAGTAACTGGCTATTTTATGTCCCCGCTCCTGAACAAACTGCCCCAGCATCTCTTTTGCCCGATCGGCGAACTGATCTTCCGTTGATGCCCTTAAATAAGCTCTGATGAACATTTTTCCACCACGTTATCGCTTTTAGGTTATTGCATTTAATCTATCGCATATAGGTTATGTCATTCATCGTGTGCCGTCACGTTTTGAGTATGGCGTCAGGGTGTACCCTTATGCGATAACCATTTTTGTTAAAAATACCGCATCGAATAATTTGTGAGGGAAACTATATGGCAAGGAGGCAGATTCTTTCGCTGTCGGAAAGAGAATCATTACTGGCATTACCGGATGATGAGTTAACGCTGACCCGAATGGCGTATTTCAGTGAACATGATCTGGCGCTTATCAGTGCTCACCGTAAACCCGCCAGCCGTTTTGGTTTTGCCGTCCTTCTTTGCTATCTGAAAAATGTCGGCTTTGCCCCGGATAAAAAATCGTCTCCCCCCGCAGCATTGCTCAGAATCATCGGTGCGCGGCTTAAACTGTCAGCAGAACTCTGGCAGGAATATATTTCTGGCCGTGATACAACCCGGCGCGAGCATCTGGGGGAACTGTATCGATATCTGGAACTGAAGACCTTTAATGGGGCACTTCAGAAAGAATGTATCCAGCATCTGCTCCCTCTGTCTACCAGGACTGATCGGGGCATACTTATCGCAGAGGAACTGCTGAAATATCTGCATCAACAGAGAATTATTATTCCTGGTATTGATGTTGTTGAGCGTACCTGTGCTGAAGCAATGACGCAGGGTGACAAAGCGGTTTATGCCACGTTGAATATGCATCTTGGCATCTCGCATAAATCAGCGATTGATACACTACTGGTGACAACTGAAAAACAAATCTCCCGTTTAACGTGGTTGCTTCAGCCTCCGGGAAAGATCAATGGAAAGAATGTACTGCAACATATTGACCGCCTTAACGCCATTGAAGCACTGGCGCTACCGGAAGGTGTGGAGAGAACCGTTCACCAGAACCGGTTGCTGAAACTCGCGCGTGAAGGGCGCAAAATGAGCAGTCGCGATCTGGCTGATTTTGCCCCAGCGCGTCGGTATGCAACGATGGTCTGTGTACTGACTGAGGCCAGAGCCACAATCATTGATGAAATTATAGAACTGCATGAACGTATACTGGGCAGCATGTTCAGCCGGGCAAAACGTCAGCAGGCTGAACGCCTTCAGAAAACGGGCAAGCTGATACAGCAGAAATTACGTCAGTATGTTTCCATTGGACAGGCTATCCTGGATGCACGCAACGCAGGCGAAGATCCTCTGTCTGCTGTTGAACGGATATTACCGTGGGAAGATTTCGCCGTCAGCCTGGAGGAAACCCGGCTTCTTGCACGCAAGGATAATTTCGAACCGCTTCATCTTATTACTGAAAAATTCAGCACGCTGCGCAAATATTCTTCCCGGTTGTTATCGGCCCTGCAACTGAGGGCCACTTCGGCTGCCTTACCACTTAATGATGCCCTTGATACTATCCGTGAGATGTACCGTAAACAGCTACGAAAGCTTCCGTCATCGGCAGCGCTGGATTTTATTCCTGAGAGCTGGAAAAAAATGGTGATCACTCCCTCTGGTATTGATCGGCAATACTATGAAATTTGTGCAATGAACGAACTGAAGGGGGCTCTGCGGGCGGGTGATATCTGGGTTCTGGGCTCCCGGCGCTACAAAAACTTTGATGACTATCTTATGCCGGGCAGTGATTTCGAAAAGTTATTAAATAATAACCAGTTAAATTTACCTGTTGAAACAGAATGCGGAGCTTATCTTAAGGCGAGGCTGACGCTCCTGACCTCCCGCCTGGAGGAAGTTAATGCAATGGCCGAAGCTGGGGAACTTCCCGATGTGGATATTTCAGATAAAGGTGTAAAGATCTCCCCGCTGGATAACAGCGTTCCTTCAGCAGTCTCACCACTGGCTGACCTGATTTACAATATGCTGCCGCACCCCAAAATTACAGAAATACTGGACGAAGTTGAGCGATGGACAGCCTTCACGCGACACTTTACTCATCTTAAGAACCCGCTAACCCGCCCGCAGGATAACCGTTTGCTGCTTACCACCATCCTGGCGGACGGTATCAATCTGGGGCTGAGCAAAATGGCAGAGTCCTGTCCGGGAACCTCGCGGGCTTCTCTGGAAAGCATACAGGCATGGTACATCCGAGATGAAACATACTCTGCTGCACTGGCGGAACTGGTTAATGCCCAGAAGTCACGTCCGCTGGCGGCATTGTGGGGAGACGGTTCAACCTCATCTTCTGACGGCCAGAATTTTCGGGTTGGCAGCCATGGTCGCTATGCGGGCCAGGTCAATCTGAAGTACGGCCAGGAGCCTGGGGTACAGTTTTATACACACATTTCTGACCAGTACAGTCCGTTTTACACCAAAGTAATTAGTCGGGTGCGTGACTCCACCCACGTACTTGATGGCCTGCTGTATCACGAAAGTGATCTTGAAATAACAGAGCATTACACCGATACAGCAGGTTTCACGGAACATGTTTTCGCGCTGATGCATCTGCTGGGGTTCGCTTTTGCGCCAAGGATCCGGGATCTTCACGACAAGCGGTTGTTTATTCAGGGGAAGGCTGATAAATATCCGGCTCTACACTCAATTATTTCCACAACGTCACTGAATATCAAAGAGATAGAAACCCACTGGAATGAAATTCTGAGGCTGGCGACCTCAATAAAGCAGGGAACCGTGACCGCTTCTCTGATGCTGAAAAAACTGGCCAGCTATCCGAAACAGAATGGGCTTGCCAAGGCGCTGAGGGAAATCGGTCGAATTGAGCGAACACTGTTTATGCTGGACTGGTTCCGAGATCCTTCACTGCGTCGCAGGGTTCAGGCAGGACTGAACAAAGGGGAAGCCCGTAATGCCCTTGCCAGAGCCGTTTTCATACATCGGCTGGGCGAAATAAGGGATCGTGGTCTGGAAAACCAGAGCTACCGCGCCAGTGGGCTTACGCTGCTCACTGCCGCAATCGCATTGTGGAATACCGTGTATATAGAAAACGCCATTAATTTACTGAAAAAGAAAGGGCTACATATCAATGATCAATTGCTGTCACACTTGTCTCCTCTAGGCTGGGAGCACATTAATCTGACGGGAGACTATATCTGGCGAAACAATAAAAAGCTGGCTGAAGGGAAGTATCGTCCTTTGCGGCCTGTTGATGTTAGTCGGTACAAAAAATCATCTTAACGTACAATATTTTCCGTTTCCCAAACGGAGCCCTACACGCTCGTAAGCGGCCCTGACGGCCCGCTAACGCGGAGATACGCCCCGCCTGCGGGTAAACCCTTGTCGGGGCCACTCCGGCCGCGCACAGCGGCATTTTCATCGCTGACAGGCCGGATGGCCTCGCAGGGTGGGAGGGGGACTGGTGACATCCGGACGACCGTACCGGCTTACGCCGGGTCTCGGCGGTCTTACTCCTGTGCCACATGTAACCGCAGTGTACCGCCTTCCATGCCGCTGACGCGGCATTCGAAAAACATCCCCCACGTTCTGAAGAACGTGAAGGATATCAAACTCCTTTCCTGGTCCAGCCATATTTTTTGAATGCAGGCGCTGCTTCGTCGGTTTGTAGCCATTCAGCAAATCGGCGAATTTCATCATTTGCATCCTTACGTACGGTAATATTCATATCACGCCATATCACGTAGTCTGGTGCTATTTCTACAACATCGCCAATGCCTGGATTACTGGCCGCCCAGTCAGCCCATGTGATCCAGACATCTGCTTCAGGCTGATTCTCCAGTGCCTTACGTGCAGTTCCGCTATTGGGCGCATACAAAATAATATTTTTCCGGATTGCTGCAACCGTTTCTATATTACCCTTACGTCCGGCAATATCTTCCCAAACACCTGTACCTGATGTATTACTGGTACCACCACCATCATTAACGATGATACCAATCCCTGGTCTGGTCAGGTCGTCAATACTCCGGATATTTTTAGGGTTACCTTTCTTTACCAGTAAAATACTTTTTCGCAGATAAAGAGGCTGAATATCATTTTCATTAAATCTGTCTTTATGGTCCCTAGTGATAGCAAGAGCAGATTGTTCTGATGCCCCAAATAGAATATCTGCATTCTTTTTGGCATCCTCATTCCACTTATGTTGTGGACCGTAATGAATGTTCACTGTAACACCAGTTTTTTCGGCGTAAAGCCTGGCTGCATCGAGCAAGGCTGTATGTGGACCACCTGGTCCATACAGATTGATATCTGCATAAGCAGCAGAAGACAGAAATATTAAAAAAACAGCTATTGTCTTCCTCATAAAAAACTCCTTTTATTGAATGTGATGATTTTTGCAAAATAAAATATAAACCACTAAAGTCAATATATATTATGCCCAGATAAATTTATGTATTTTCACCATGTGCATAACTCGTCATTTACAGTTAACAAAATTAAAAAAGATTATATGTATTCTGAAGAGCATAAACCTTACACGTTGATTACATTTTTGTAATGCACAGGTCGTTTGGTATTTATGGCGTCAGCTCACGAAACAGAAAAACAGCACGTTAAGACTATTTTTTATACAAATTGTTTTTGGGTCCCCTGAAGTAGACCAAGAATGGAGTTATATGGACTTCCTGGAGCATCATGCTTCATGAAGAAAAACTGGCACGTCATCAACGTAAACAGGCGATGTATACCCGAATGGCAGCCTTCCCGGCGGTGAAAACGTTCGAAGAGTATGACTTCACATTCGCCACCGGAGCACCGCAGAAGCAACTCCAGTCGTTACGCTCACTCAGCTTCATAGAACGTAATGAAAATATCGTATTACTGGGGCCATCAGGTGTGGGGAAAACCCATCTGGCAATAGCGATGGGCTATGAAGCAGTCCGTGCAGGTATCAAAGTTCACTTCACAACAGCAGCAGATCTGTTACTTCAGTTATCTACGGCACAACGTCAGGGCCGTTATAAAACGACGCTTCAGCGTGGAGTAGGGCCCCCCGCCTGCTCATCATTGATGAAACAGGCTATCTGCCGTTCGGGCAGTGGGATCAAACGTTCGCCGGTGGTTCAGCACTGACCTCAGCGATGCTGGACCGTATCTTACACCACTCACATGTCTTTCAAATCAAAGGAGAAAGCTATCGACTCAGACAGAAACGAAAGGTCGGGGTTATAGCAGAAGCTAATCCTGAGTAAAACGGTGGATCAATATTGGCCGTTGGTGGTGATATATATACTGCATTATGAAAAATGCCAGTCCGATGTATGAACTGGCAAATGAAAGAACAAACAAAGGACACTTCGTCACATAAAGGAGGATAATACCCGCATAAAGGATGCTATTCTTCTGTCATTATTTTTGCAATAACCGCTCCCTAGATTTCAGATTTTGTTATCAACGTCTTTCAATTTTTTAAGTCATTACTGTCGTCATATTTTCCGCACCCCCAGCTAACCATGCCTTATAAACAATATATTGCGAAGAATTTTCATAATGTAAAGATTCATCAGAAACGATATTCCACCCCCAGCATGGCTGATGTATTATGGAATTCATGCTCTCCAAGTTGAATACCTGCATCAGCCCGCAATACCACTTCTGGAGTTATCATTCCTACAACACCACCATTTATTTCTACGATATTTCGCGCCCCATCCTGGTAAATACTTACACCATTCATACTGGTGCCGAAAACACGACTGTTGTGCAGCCAGTTTACTTCTACAAATGGCCTGAGAGGAACTGCATACCGTGAATTCTTACCGTTTTTACTGACAAACCATGTTCTCGCTCCCAGGCGAGTGAGAATATTTCCGTTACCGGTATTTTCAATACTGGTTCCGTTACTTTCACGATGTTTGTCTGATTTTACATTCATCCGGACAACCTGAAGCTGCGGCTGAACATACCATTCATGCCTTCCGCTGTGATTGTCGGTAAACTCTCCAGCCTTCCATGAATATCCTGCTTCCAGAGATACCGTAAACCCTTTTGACTTCCATGACTCGACTGGCAGCCGTTCTCCATTTATATGATTATCAAACCAGCTGTATTGCAGCCAGCTATCAAGGTAAGCACCATTGTGTGTTTCATCATTGGCATACCATGTCGCATAAAAACCCGTTGTATATCCATTCACTATTCCTTCCGAATAGTATCCGGTGCTCAGGGCATTTGTACTGTTATGGTTATGACCATAGCCAGCCATCATACCTGTATGCCAGCGATCGGTACCATTCAGGCTCCACTGAGCCATATCGCCTCCCATTAACACAACGTAGCTGTTCCCCCGGGTTCTCAGCTGGCTACTGTTGTCACGCCAGCGATTATGTCTCCCTTTATTATACATCCAGATACCGGCTTCATTTTCTTCTCCCGTCATGTGGCTGATATACAACTCCGGCCCCTGACGTTCATACAGACTCGTTACAAACAGATTATTTGCAGCAGCAATACTGGCAACATAGCTGCCTGCCTCAGGACGCAAATTATTATCATTGTTTTCCGGTACTGCTTCAGGTTGTGATACAGGGGTGTTTTTTCTGCTGATCAGATACCAGTTAGTGCCGTTAATCCCCTGACCACGTTTCAGTATGTAATCATAAGCTCCTGCTGTAATACGTCCCGTCTGAATGAATTCAGCATTATCAGCGTTGCCACTGACGTGAATAACTTCAATCCCGTTACGTGTCTCTGCACCAGTACCACCGGCCTGAGTAACAGCGACACGGGTACGGCCACTGGCATTACCTTTAATCACCAGACGGTTTGTTTCTGAATTGTCATCACCTGTTTCTGTCTTGAGGAGAATAAGTCCATTCCTGCCAGTGTAATTCCCTCCGACAGTCAGTTCATTACCCGGCATATATGCGGTGAGATCGATTATGCCACTATTGCTCAGATTTCCTGCAACGCCCCCGAACCCGGAGAGTTTGCCCTGTTCTTCAACAATGAAATGGTTACTGTCGAGCATTACAGGTGAATCTGGGTTACCCAGAATCAATGCCCCCTGAATAACATCTGTCATCCCACTCCATTTTGCGTTATCACTAATGTACAGTGAGCCTGTTCCCGTCTTGCGAACATTACCATTACCACTGATATTGTTGGTAAGCTGCCATGCTGATGTGCTGTTCAGAGTTAGTGTGCCATAGTTACCAACGGTAGCTGTCCCCAGATTATCAGCCGTGGATACAGCCAACTGAGCCCCCTTATTCACGATAAAAACACCGGAAAAATTATTGTTATTGCCCGTTATATCAAGCATCCCTCCATTTATGTTCAGAGAACCATTCCCTGCAATAGTACCGGCAGATTCTCCTCCATTATTCAGTATCAGGCTTCCGCTATGAATGTTCAGCACAGAGCCTGCAGCCGTCAGTAGTTTGCTTATTGTCTGAGGATACCCATTCATATCCAGTTCTGTGCCACGGGATAAATATAAATACTCAGTCCGACCAAGAGCATCAGGTGCAGCAAGAATTAATACGCCAGATTTAACCTCTGTATTTCCTGTATAGTTATTTGTTGCAGAAAGTATAAGAGTACCATTACCTGACTTTGTCAGACTTTTGCCGTCCCAACTATCATATAATAAGGGGGAAAGATTATCGGAAAGGGAAACTCCTATGTTCAGAGTGGCATCTTTTTCTATATTAAAGGTTCCATATCCCATACCTTTTGTATTATTCCATCTCAGCATGGATATCAGTTTGTTATCGTCGTCATTTAAAGACGTATAAACATAACTTTCAGCACCTTCTGTCAGTAATGCATTGTATTGTACAATGTGACTATTATCAGCGATCGAGATACCTGTGTCTGACGACAATAATGTGTAATAGTCCTGAGTCCAGTTCTTAATTGATGTGTCTATATTAAGCCATGAATCACTTTTTAATGTAATGGTATTTGCGTGAACATTAGCATTTCCTGCAGACAGGTTCATAGATGCGTCTTCATCAATACTTATATTTCCGTTAAAAATGGAATTCTTGCCTGACAGATAAACAGACGAGCCATTCCCAATCATTAGCCCACCATTAATTGCTGTTGCGTTATTGATGTTTTTAATAATTAATTTATTTGTAGCATTAACAGGTATACTAGCTAGTTTAATATCACCATTAATCACTGAATCTGAATAAATATCTAATGAGTTATATCCACCAGAAAAAATTATTGATGTATTATAAGCATCTTTTTGGCTATTATATGATCCTGAAAGATTACCATGATTATTAATATGGATATCTTCTCCATAAACAGAGCAACCACCGTCGGGGCCATATCCCCCCTGAACAATACCGTTATTATTCAGAGTGATTTGATTTCCAGAAATAGCATCTCCCCCTTGTTTTATTCCATACCCTCCAGATATCATGTTGTCGTTAGTAATGAAAAGATTACTACCATTAATACCATCACCACCGTTTACGCCATTACCGCCCCATATTCCTCCGGAATTATGCACTGTAATATTGCTCCCGGTTACACCGGAACCACCTGTCCCACCTAGATCATCACCTCCGTATATACTTCTGAAATTATCAACTATAATATCATCCCCGCTTAACCCTGCACCTCCGCTACTTCCTGAGCCACCAAGACCATTACCCCCATATACATTTCTGTAATTGTTTATAGATATTTTGTTGCCACTAACAGCAACTCCACCATTATATCCATCTCCTCCCCAAACACTGCCATTATTATTTAGCGTAAAGTTTTCACCGTAGACACCTGCACCACCGGTTGATGTATTGCTTGCTCCTCCTTTGATGTTAATACTGCTTTCAACAGATAGTATATTTTGAGTATAACTTGTTTCAGACGGCACGCTGATATTAAGCGCCTCGTTTCCATCAACACCTGTAATACTCCTGGTTATACTTTCAGGTATACCATTACCATTCAGTTGTATTGTTTGCGCACCAGAAAAATGAGACTGCACAGAATAAAGCATACTGACCAGAAAATGTAAAATTCGTATATTCTTATTCATACTTTTTTTCTTTAGTGATGCATTTTTTATCAACCATACAAGCACATTATTTCATTGATGCTAATCACATCAGGAGAAATGTTTTTTCTCAATGGAAATAAGTGTCTTTATTCCTTACCAATTTATTCTGGTTATTCCTCTTATCCAGACGTCTCGTGATACTCCCTGTATTTATTATAGAGTATATATATGTACTGCGTTTAAATCATGAAGACGACAACCTGTTTTACATAAATTATTCCTAAGTATTTTTTTCCAGAGAAGACCTAGGTATAATGATGTGCACTGTCTGGTTTTCTTACAACTGACTTAGCGCTCTGCATATCCGTGATAACGCCTGAATAAATAGGACGAGAGAACTCTTAACCAAATAATCTAACACTTTTACAAAATCAAATGCGTCATTTGTAAGCGTCAACGGAGCACCGTATTGATGCTTATTTATTGGTGAGTACTACGTTCCATGGCAGGAGTTCGTCAACTCGGTTGGAAAACTATTCCGGCAGTACGCTCAGGATATGGCGCAGATACGCTTCCGGATTGATACCATTCAACCAGCAGGTGCCGATCAGCCCGTAACAGTGCTTCACGCTCGCCGCCGTGATCGCTGCCGAAGAACATAAATATGATATGACCTTTATATACTCACTATAGCATTGGTGGGAGCCTTCTGGCTCTGCCTATCCGCAGCTTGTCTCCGTGTAACCCGGCCCCCGAATATTAGTTGATTTATCTGAACTTCCGGTGACTATCCAGCTTTATACTATTCATTTTCTCCAGTGAATCACGTAGCGACTCTATATTTCCTGATTCGATTTTCTCTTTTGCAACATTAATTTCATCTTTCAGTTTCTTCAGATCGTTCTTATAGTTTTTCACCGCAACTTTATCATCGCTATCTATGTTCCAGGGTAGAACCTCCATGGAATCATCTACAGCTTTATCCATCATTGCAAGAGCATTTAACAGAGATGTTTTATCACTTGAAGATTTCAGAATACTCATGTTTTTGGCAAGAGTCTGCATATTTTTATCTAACTCGGCAGCCATGGAGATCTGGCTGGCAGATAAAAATAGCGCTAGCATACTGATCAAAATAAATTTTTTTTGTTTCTTCATTAACTTACTCCTTTTCAGAAGGGCTGATATTTTCAATGAATTATACTTATGGTTTTTAATGGGTTTCTTTTGTTTTTTTGGGAAATGTAAATCTTCTGTATGGCCACACATGATTAATGATGTGATTGATGGTAAGGAAAGTATTCTACTTATTGAATCAGGTTCTCTGATATTCAGAAGGCAGCATGAAGAGGAAATATTTATTTGCATCTATGATGTTTTCATTACCTGTTATTAATATATTTTTGGATATGTGGTTCAAAGAATCGGGAATTTACCAAATGATTCTGGAGCGAGAAGGAGTATACAGGATGGAACGGAGACTGAATTTTTCACTCAGCTATGAACAACTGCTCCAGATAGCGGAAGAACGAATTAGTGAATGCAATCTGGACAGTAAGGTGACGATTTACAGCAGAGAATCGGGCAAGGCTTCAGCCATTCTGGGATGAACTGGCCCTTACTGGTGTGCCACTGAATAATTACTAACAAGCCAAAGAGCAGATTGACGCCGACTGGCAACGCCTTAAAACTATCATAATGCACTCACGTTTGCTTAAGTGGATGCAGTCAAAATACAGACTCTCGAACCGGAAGGCTCAGCGAAAGCTGGCGCTGGTAAGGAAGCAGTATCCGAAGCTATTTGCCCATTGGTATTTACTACAGCCGTATGACGCGAGAGTGTTACGTACGGTTCCGTGAACAGCCGGGGAGTTAAACTCTCTCCGACTGACTCGACTCGAGGGTTCCGACAGCGGTGGAGAACATGCAGCGGTGCTGTACTCGCTGATCGGCACATGCCGTCTGAACAATGTGGAGCCAGAAAAGTGGCTGCGTTACGTCATTAAGCATATCCAAGACTGGTCGGCAAACTGGGTACGCGAGCTGTTACACTCGAAAATTGAGCTGACTGCTCAGTAAATATCAATACGGTTCTGGTGAGCTTAACTTAAATCTATCATAAGATTTAACTTTCCTTCAGCGGCGCACGAGGCGCAGGCTTTCTGACTTTCTATCTTATCCTGAAGGAATATACCAAAAGACCTGTATAAACATGAATAAAAGAGAATGTTATATAACAAATGATCTAAACAGCACGACAAAGCGTTGAAGGAAGCCTGAGTGCGGCCTGACGGGGTATTACCATAAAAAACGCAGGCTAACCGCGCCTGCGTTTTTTATGACGGATGAAGCAGAAATCAGGTGCCGATCATACCGCCGTCGGCTTTCACGATAACGACAGTTGAGGAGCGCGGACGACCGGCCTTATCGCCGTCAGGCCAGCTTGATACTGCCGTCGGATGCTGCGGATCGCTCAGCCCTTCGGCTGGCTCGCCAGGGTGCTGGATGTTAATAAACAGCGTCCGGTTATCCGGCGTGAACGCGATGCCGGTGATTTCGCAGCCGCGCGGGCCGGTCAGGAAGCGGCGGAACTCGTTGGTACCGGGGATGGTTGCCACCATCTGGTTGTTGCCCATGCCTTCGTAATCTTTACGGTTGATGGTTGATGACGACACATCGGTCTGGATCCACAGCACGCCACGGTGATCGAAGCTCAGGCCGTCGGCGCTGCCGAATTCCGCGCCCTTCATGCTGCCTTTGGCTTCCGGTTTGTCGGTATCGGTGCGACCGCCCATCACCAGAATATCCCAGGCAAACTGCAGCGCAGTCGGGTTGCCATTCTGCTCCAGCCAGTGCATGATATGACCGTAAACGTTTTTGGCACGCGGGTTGGCCGCATCCACCGGAGCTTTGCCTTCCTTACCGCGATCGCTGTTGTTGGTGAGCGTGCAGTAAACGCTGCCGGTGTGGTATGGATCGACCGCAATCCACTCCGGACGGTCCATTTTAGTTGCACCCACGGCGTCTGCCGCCAGACGGGTTTTAATCAGCAGGTCGCCCTGGCTTTCAAAGCCTTTGCTGGCGTCGAGCCCGTTTTGGCCGAACACCAGTGGCAGCCAATCGCCTTTGCCGTCGTCATTAAATTTCGCCACATACAGCGTGCCTTTTTCCAGCAGGTGCATGTTGGCTTTGCGATCCCGCGGGTTGAATTTGCCTTCCGAGACAAATTTATAGATGTATTCGAATTTCTGGTCATCGCCCATATAAACCACAACGCGGTTATCCGGGGCGAGCGTCACCGCCGCGCCTTCGTGCTTGATGCGGCCAAGTGCGGTGTGCTTGCGCGGCACTGAATGCGGATCATATGGATCGATTTCCACCACCCAGCCGAAGCGGTTCGGTTCGTTTGGCGTAGTGTCGACGCAGAAGCGCTTATCCACTTCGTTCCAGCGGTAAGAGCCGTCGCTGTTGCTGATGCCATAACGTTTTTCCAGCGGGGTCATCTCCGCTTTTTTCACGAAAATATCGGACCAGTTCTCTTCGCACGTCAGATAGGTGCCCCACGGCGTAAAGCCGTTGGCGCAGTTCTGCATGGTGCCGAGAATGGTTTCGCCTTTCGGATCGTCAGCCGTTTGCATCAGCGGGTTATGCAGCGCCGGGCCGGTGATTTTCATCGGTGTGTTAACGGTGATGCGGCGCGCGAAAAATGACGGGCGCACCACTTCCCAGCCCTGGGCCGCTTTTTTTACTTCAATGACCGACACGCCCATTGCATTCTGGCCTTTCAGCGCTTTATCAGCGCTCCAGTTGGCATCGCCATCTTTAAACAGCAGACCGTTATCGATGTATTCATGGTTCATGGCGAGCAGGCCGTGATCGGCGCTGTGTCCACCCTGCGGCAGGCTAAACCACGCCATACCGTCGTGGTGCATCCCGGCCTGCGCCGCCTGCTCTTCCGTGGTGTTGCTGCCGTCGGTTTTAAAAACCGGCAGATTACCGGCAAGCCCGGTGGCGTCGCCCCATTTGTAGAAGGGCTTCGCGATGTAGCCTTCCGGCACGATAACGGTATCTTCCGTGGAAACCGGCAGACTGGTGAAACCGAGCGCCGTCGCTTTGCCGAGGTTACCGCTTGTGCTGGAGACCGCTTTCGCCAGCGCGTTTTCCGATTTCAGCAGAAACGGGAACGCTGCCGCTGCACCGACGACCGCGCCTGCCTGTAACAGGCGGCGGCGCGACAAATAGACATCCACCACCTGCGAAAACGCGCGGTTATCGCTCGGGTTGCTGATCTCTTCACTATGCTCACGTTTGAATAAAGTTTTTAATGGTCTGCCCATTGCGGTTTCCTTTCGAAAAATCAATTTCAAGGGGAATCTTTTTTATGCACGTGAGTCTACGGAAAGTGTGTTACAGAAATATAATAATTGTCATAAAAAACAGGGGATAAAATCACCTGGATTTGCCCCTATATTTCCAGACATCTGTTATCACTTAACCCATTACAGGCCCGCTGCCGCAGATATTCCCGTGGCGAGCGATAACCCAGCGCACTATGCGGATGCCATTCGTTATAATGCTCGAACGCCTCTGCAAGGTTCTTTGCTGCCGTTAACCCGTCTGGTTTGGGCATGATACTGATGTAGTCACGCTTTATCGTTTTCACGAAGCTCTCTGCTATTCCGTTACTCTCCGGACTCCGCACCGCCGTGTTCTTCGGTTCAAGTCCCAACATCCGGGCGAACTGGCGTGTTTCATTAGCCCGGTAGCATGAACCATTATCCGTCAGCCACTCCACTGGAGACGACGGAAGATCGTTGCCGAAGCGGCGTTCCACCGCTCCCAGCATGACGTCCTGTACTGTTTCAC
>OGOU01000484.1_pt1 | contig 35673 bp, 31 predicted proteins | sample 1552721 | NCBI WGS metagenome assembly OGOU01 (sample SAMEA2580176, study PRJEB22360) | human gut metagenome | biome: human gut; feature: human-associated habitat; material: faeces | place: Denmark | collected 2008/2010
AAGTTCGCCAGCGGGGGAACCCTCGCCGGGGGTTCCCCGCTCTATACATATTTATTTCAGGGGAATGAGGGAATTAAAATGGATACTAATAAAAGAGCTAAAGTCCTGATACAGGCTATGCCGTATATTCAGAAATACAGCGGCGAAACAATCGTTGTAAAGTACGGCGGCAACGCTATGGTAAACGAAAAACTGAAAAGCGCAGTAATGAGCGACATTGTGCTTATGCGGCTTGTGGGCGTTAATGTTGTGCTGGTTCACGGCGGCGGCCCTGAAATAAATGCAATGCTTAAGGCTGTGGGCAAGGAAAGCAAGTTTGAAAACGGTATGCGTGTTACCGATGAAGAAACCATTGATATTGTTCAGATGGTGCTTGCAGGCAAGGTGAACAAAAGCCTTGTTCAGCTGTTGGAAAAACACGGCGGCAAGGCGCTCGGTTTATGCGGCCTTGACGGCAAAATGCTTATGGCTGAAAAGCTCATTTCAAACGCAGACCTCGGCTATGTGGGCGAAATCAAGGAGGTTAATCCCGAACCGCTCAAAACCGCTATGGACAACGGCTATATTCCGATTGTTGCAACAGTAGCCGGCGGCTATGACGGCAACGTTTACAATGTAAACGCAGACATTGCGGCGGCTCACATTGCGGCAAAGGTCGGGGCTAAAAAGCTCATACTTATGACGGACATCAGAGGTCTTTTAAGAGATGTAAATGACGAGGATTCGCTTATTTCCGTGGTAAATGTCAGTGAAGTGCCTATGCTCAAGCGAGAGGGCATTATCAAGGGCGGAATGATACCCAAAATCGACTGCTGTGTAGAGGCGGTTAGAAGCGGCGTAAGCAGGGCGCACATAATTGACGGAAGAATCGAACATTCCATCCTCCTTGAGCTTTTCAGCGACGAGGGTATCGGCACAATGTTCTATTAATATAAATTTTGCCCGAACGGGCAGTAAGATAAGGAAACCGAATATGATAATCAGAGAAATGACTATAGCAGACTACGATGAGATTTTTGCTCTCTGGCAAATCACCTCAAAAAGAGCCTTGTCAAAGGCGGACGAAAGGGCAAAGATTGAATCCTACTTAAAACGCAGTGAGGGTATGAGCAAGGTTGCCGTAATTGACGGCAAAATTGTTGCAACTGTGCTTGCAAGCCATGACGGCAGACGAGGATTTATCCATCATATGGCTGTTCTGCCCGAATACCGCAGACAGCGCATAGGACACAAGCTTGCAAAGAGCGCTATTGAGGCAATTAAAAATCAGGGAATTGACAAAACACACATCTTCTGCTATCAGAACAACGAAACCGGACAGAGCTTCTGGCAGGATTTCGGCTTTAAAAAGCGTGAGGACATATTTGTTTTTTCCTTTAATAATGAAGATATTGACAACGCATAAGGGGGAGAGGAATAAATGAACACTAAGGAAAAGGACTCTCAGTATATAATGCATACCTATGGCAGATATAATGTTGCCTTAAAGAGCGGCAAGGGCGCCATAGCGTATGACGAGGACGGCAAAAAATATGTGGATGTAGCGTCAGGCATAGGCGTAAACAGCCTCGGCTGGTGTGAGGACGGCTGGGTAAAGGCTGTAAGCGAGCAGGCAAACACAATTCAGCATATGTCAAACTATTTTTACTGCCCTCAGGCAAGTAATCTGGCTGAAAAGCTCTGCACACTCACGGGCTTTTCAAAGGTATGCTTTGGCAACAGCGGCGCAGAGGCAAACGAGTGCGCCATTAAAACAGCCAGAAAATACAGCTTTGACAAATACGGTGCAGAGCGCTGCGAAATAATCACGCTCAATAATTCCTTTCACGGAAGAACAGTAACCACGCTTTCTGCAACGGGACAGGATGTTTTCCACAACTACTTTTTCCCGTTCACACAGGGCTTTTCATATGTTGAGGCTAACGATATGGAGGCACTCAGAAATGCTGTGACAGACAAAACCTGTGCGGTTATGCTTGAGCTTATTCAGGGCGAGGGCGGCGTGAATATACTTGATAAGGACTATGTGCAAAATCTCGTAAAATTCTGCAATGAAAAGGATATTCTCGTAATTGTTGACGAGGTGCAGACGGGCGCAGGCAGAACAGGCAAGCTGTTTGCTTTTGAGAATTTTGGCATTAAACCCGACATCTTCACCGTGGCAAAGGGAATCGGCGGCGGACTCCCAATCGGACTTTGCGTTTGCGGAGAAAAGCTCAAGGACGTAATGTCGCCGTCAACTCACGGCACTACCTTCGGCGCAAACCCCGTAGTATGCGCAGGAGCAAACTACGTTATCGACAAAATCTCAAAGCCTGAATTTTTGGCTGAGGTTGAACAAAAGGGCGCATATATGGAAGAAAGGCTCGTTAAAATGTCAGGTGTAGAGGCGGTTCGCCGTATGGGACTTATGATAGGCATTGAGCTTTGCGAGGGCGACGCCCACGAAGTTGCCGCAAAATGCGTTGAAAACGGACTTATTATCATTACCGCAAAGTCGCTTTTGAGAATGTTGCCTCCGCTTAACATCACTAAAGAGGAGATTGACCTTGCGCTTGATATTCTTGAAAAAACATTAAAGGAGAATTAAAAAATGAAGCATTTACTTAAACTTGAGGACTGGTCAACAGAAGAAATTATAAATACCTTAAATCTTGCCGACCAGCTAAAATATGAGCAGAAGCACGGTATTGAGCATAAAATTCTCGCCGGAAAAACACTCGGTATGATTTTTGAAAAATCAAGCACAAGAACCAGAGTTTCATTTGAAGTTGGTATGACCCAGCTCGGCGGCTATCCGCTTTTCCTCTCGTCCAACGATTTGCAGATTGGCAGAGGCGAGCCTGTTGAGGATACCGCAAGGGTGCTCTCCCGCTTTCTTGACGGCATTATGATAAGAACCTTTGAGCAGTCGGAGGTAGAAGCTCTGGCTCAGTACGGTTCAATTCCGATAATTAACGGTCTTACCGACTACTGCCACCCCTGTCAGGTGCTTGCCGACCTTATGACTATCCGTGAGTTCAAGGGAAAGCTCGAGGGACTTAAAATGTGCTTTATCGGTGACGGCAACAATATGATGAATTCGCTTATCGTGGGTGCACTCAGCACGGGAATGTCTTTCTCGGCTGCCTGTCCAAAGGGCTATATGCCGCCTGAGCATATTATTGAGTTCGGCAAAAAATACGGCAAGTCGGGCTTTGAGATTGTTGAGGACCCAATGGAGGCTGCAAAGAATGCCGATGTTGTTTACACAGATGTGTGGGCTTCTATGGGACAGGAAGAAGAAAAGAAGATTCGTGAGGCTGCATTTGCAGGCTATCAGGTGAATAAAGAGCTTATGTCCGTAACAAATCCGGAGTGTATGGTGCTTCATTGTTTGCCTGCACACAGGGGCGAAGAAATTACAGCAGATGTTTTTGAAGAACACGCAAACGAGATTTTTGAAGAGGCTGAAAACCGCCTTCATGCTCAGAAAGCCGTACTTGTTGAGTGTATGGCTGATAAAAAAATTCGTGAATAATTTCTAATTTTGAAATAAAGAATTTTATTATATCGAAAATGATTCACAAATTGATAAAAATTTGATATTTTGTATTTACTAAGTCAAATATTTGTGATATAATTAAAAAATGTAGGAAGATGTATAATTTTGCGCATAATTTTTAACGAAATTAAAACATCGTGTACGGTTATTCTATAATAAAATAGAAAAGGTGGAGATAACAATGAAGAAGTTATCAGCAATCATCGCAGCTTCAGCAATTGTTGCTATGGCAAGCGTTCCTTCTTTTGCAGCAGGTATTAATAGTGCTGAGCAGTCAGTACTTGATAAGCTTTCAGCTGTAAATTCAAGCTATAACGGCGGTTTTATCACAAATGCCAATGAAATGCTCAATCAGGCTGAAAATTATTTCAACACTATTGATTTGACTGATGCAGAGTCACAGGAAATCATTTCATACATTGATGACGGTGAGGCTTACATCAAGTCAGTTGGCGCTAAGACAGTAAACGACCTTACTGCTGCTCAGAAGCAGGAGCTTTTCGGCTACGGCCAGAAGGCTGCAGGTGTTATCGGTGTAACTGTTTCTTATAACAAGGCAGACAAGACAGTTTCTGCAAAAGATAAGAACGGCAATGCTATTGTAAGCACAAAGGTTGACACTGACTCAAAGGGCAATGTAACTACTTCAAGCAACGCTATTGCAACAACAGGTGCAAATGTAAACACAGTTGCAGCTTTTGCAGTTGCAGGTTCGGCAATTGCAGTTGCAGCAGGCGCTACAGTAGTTCTTGCTGTAAAGAAAAAAGAAAGAGCTTGATTAACAATGTCTGGTATGAATAATAGCAGACGCAGGCACACAAAAATTAGCGGGAAGAGTTTTATTATTTTTCCCGCAATCTTTTTTGTGATAATCTATTTGCTGATTTACCTCGCTCTTACCCCTTATTTGTCTTTGATATCAGCAGCGGCAATGATGTTCTCCGATGAACCTATAGATTATTCCGCTGAATACAACAGTATATTTGTGCCTGTGCCAACAGAACCGCAGCAAGATAATAACACACAGTCAGAGCCGACAAACAAGACAATTCCAATCAGCGAAATTCAATATCCCAAAACCGGCGAACAGTTCGGAGAGTTGGTAATTGAGGATTGCTCCATTGACAATAAGCTGTTTTTTGGTGACGGAAATATTGCGCTCCGCAACGGCGTGGGAGTATATAACGGCAGCTTTATTCCCGGCTACGGAAAAACTATACTTGTAGCAGGGCATAATAATACCTACTTTAACGGATTGAAAAACGCAGAAGTAGGACAGACAGTCACCATAAGAACAAGCTACGGCAATTATACCTATGAGATTACAGATATGGCTGTAAAAAACGCAGATGATACCTCGGCATATGACCTTTCGGCTGATTACGAAAATCTCATTATGTACACCTGTTATCCTTTTGATGAAATCGGACTTACCGATAAAAGATATTTTGTATATGCAAAGTATGTGTCCGGTCCTCAAATCGACAAAACGGCAGGGGAGGGTGAATAAATATGTCGGGCAGAAAACATAAAAGTAAATTAAAAAAAGTTGTATATACATTGCTTTCATTTGTTCTGGCTGTGCTGCTCACAGTGCTTGCCGCAGCAAGTGCTTTGCAGTTTACCCTGCTTAGCGAAAGCTTTTTAATTAATAATATAGAATCCACCAATTATGTGAGAGAAAAAAAGGCTGAAATTGCAACATCTCTCACCGACCTCGGTTATGCAACAGGTCTTGAAGAAGAATTTTTTGAGGATTTGCTTGACGAGGTAATGATTCACGATGATATGACAGAATATATTCATAACTACTATACCGGCGAGGGAAGTGTTGTTGATAAAACTGCTTTTATTCAGACTTTTAACACAGCGCTTGATGAATATATTAAAAAGAAGAATATAGATCCAAATACTGTTTCAGCAGACAGTCGAAATTACCTTATAGACAGGGCTGCAAACATTTATAAGGAATCACTTGAGATACCGTTTTTTAATAAGTTTGCAGGAAAATTTCAGAATTTAAAGACAATAGTTCCTTTTGTGATTATTGTCTGTCTTTTGCTGTCGGCATTATTATGTGCGATATTCGTGCTTTCCACAAGGTGGAAGCACAGAGCGGCAAAATATATTTGCTATGCAACCTCAACAGCATTTTTGACAACAGCTGTGATGCCGCTGATTTTATTTCTTTCACGAAAAGCAGAAACATTCAATTCAGCCTCTAGAGCAACCTATAAGCTGTTTGTTTCCTGTGCAAACAATATGCTTATCTGCATACTCGCTTGTTCGGTATTTTTCCTGCTGGCGTCTATAGCACTGTATATTGCCTACAGAAAGCTGTACAATGAAGTTACAGACTGATTTTGATACAAAGCTTTAAGCATTAATCACAGCAATGTAGATATAACGTAAATAAGCAAAACAAGAAAATACAAAATAATGTCCCTGTGGTTTCCATATTTTGTTTTTCGCTAAGTTAGTAAAATTTGCAGAACAAGCATTTTATGATAACTGAGGGAAACACACTACAGCGGATAATTATAATTATCCGCTGTTGTCTTTTTTTGAGCACAAATTAATACTGTACATAAATTTAGATTATAATTTGCAAAATTGAGCAAATATGCACAATTTACAATCATTAAATACACAAGATGACTGCATATAAAAGGAGAATAATAATGAAAAATATTGGTTTTTTAAAGATAACAGTGGCAGGAACAGGCTATGTGGGGTTGTCACTTGCTGTTTTGCTCGCTCAGCATCATAAGGTTACTGCAACCGATATTGTTCAAAGTAAGGTTGATCTTATCAATCAAAAAAAATCTCCGATTCAGGATGATTATATAGAAAAATACCTTGTAGAAAAAGATTTGGATCTGACGGCTACCGTTGATCCTGAGGAGGCATACACAGACGCTGACTTTGTAATTATAGCTGCACCTACAAACTACGATGCGGCAACTCAGCATTTTGATACTTCTGCTGTAGAGTCAGTGATTAATTCGGTTATGAAGTATGCGCCAAATGCAATTATGGTAATCAAATCTACAATTCCGGTTGGCTATACAAATGCAATCCGTGAAAAGACCGGCAGTAAAAACATCATATTCAGTCCTGAGTTTTTAAGAGAATCAAAGGCTCTGTATGACAATCTGTACCCGAGCAGAATAATTGTGGGCACAGATATGAACGATGAGCACCTGCTTGAGGCAGCCCATACCTTTGCCGCACTTTTACAGGAGGGCGCAATAAAAGAAAATGTGGATACATTATTTATGGGATTTACCGAGGCTGAGGCGGTTAAGCTCTTTGCCAATACTTATCTTGCCCTGAGAGTTTCGTACTTCAATGAACTTGATACTTATGCAGAGATGAAGGGCTTGAACACCAAACAGATTATTGAAGGTGTTTGCCTTGACCCCCGTATCGGTACGCATTACAACAACCCAAGCTTCGGCTACGGCGGCTATTGCCTGCCAAAGGATACAAAGCAGCTTTTGGCAAATTATGCAGATGTGCCCGAAAATCTTATTCAAGCTATTGTTGAGAGCAACAGAACCAGAAAAGACTTCGTTGCAGACCGTGTGCTTAAAAAGGCAGGATATTACGACTACTGCAACCACAGCGATTATAAAGCCGATGAGGAAAAAATCTGCACAGTCGGTGTTTATCGTCTGACTATGAAGAGCAATTCCGACAACTTCCGCCAGAGCAGTATTCAGGGAGTTATGAAGCGTATTAAGGCAAAGGGTGCAGTTGTGGTTATTTATGAGCCAACGCTTGAGAACGGCAGCACATTCTTTGGAAGCACAGTCGTTAATGACTTGGAGAAGTTTAAAGAGATGAGCAACGCTATCATTGCAAACAGATATGACAGCTGCTTGGATGATGTGAAGGATAAGGTTTATACGAGGGATATATTCCAAAGAGATTGAGTAAGTACAAAGAGGGAGTAAAATATAAATGTATGATTATTTAGTAGTAGGTTCCGGTCTTTACGGTGCAATTTTTGCCCATGAAGCGAAAGCTCATGGCAAATCTGTACTTGTTGTTGATAAGCGTCCAAACATTGGCGGCAATATATATACAGAGAGAGTTGAAGGCATCAATGTTCACAAGTATGGTGCTCATATCTTCCATACCAACAACAAGAGGGTTTGGAATTATATCACGCATTTTGCAGAGTTCAACCGTTTTACAAACAGTCCTGTGGCGAACTACAAAGGCGAGCTGTACTCTATGCCTTTTAATATGTACACCTTCAACAAAATGTGGGGTGTAGTAACACCAAAAGAAGCTGAAGATAAGATTAACGAGCAGCGCTCCGAGATTAAGGGAGAACCGAGAAACCTGGAAGAACAGGCGATATCACTGGTTGGCCGTGATATTTATGAAAAGCTCATTAAAGGTTATACCGAGAAGCAGTGGGGACGTGATTGCAAAGATCTGCCGTCCTTTATTATCAAACGTCTGCCTGTTCGTCTGACATTTGACAATAACTATTTTAATGCACTCTATCAGGGTATTCCTGTGGGCGGCTATACAAAGATGATTGCAAACCTGCTGGACGGAATTGAGATTCGTCTGAATACAGACTATTTGGAACATAAAGCTGAACTGGATGCCATTGCGGACAAAGTGGTATATACAGGGCCGATTGATGCTTACTTTGGTTATAAGCTCGGCTATCTGGAGTACCGTTCTGTGCGATTTGAAACAGAACTTCTGGACAAACCGAATTTTCAAGGTAATGCCGCTGTGAACTATACTGACCGAGAGACACCGTGGACTCGGATTATTGAACACAAATGGTTTGAATTTGGTAAGGACGAGAATGGCAATGATTTGCCGAAAACGATTATCAGCCGTGAGTACAGTTCCGAGTGGAAGCCGGGCGATGAGCCGTATTACCCGGTTAATGACGAGAAAAACGGCAAGTTATATGCAGATTACAAAAAACTGGCTGATGCAGAAGAAAAAGTTATTTTCGGCGGCCGCCTTGGCGAGTACAAATACTATGATATGGATCAAGTGATTGCTGCAGCGTTAGAGTGCACAGAAAGATATCTGGCAGAGTAAGAGGGAGTTGAGTGGTATGAAGAAGATTTTAATGGTGTGCGAAGCCTTTGGCGGAGGAGTATTTACATACGTTTCTCAGCTCTGCAATGATATGGTTGATGATTTTGATGTTTATCTTGCATATTCACTCAGGCCGCAGACACCGAAGGATTATAAAGACTTTTTGAACCCTAAAGTTCATCTTATTGAGATGAAAAAAGTTGGAGTAAAAGGACTCACAAGTCTAAAAAGCGACATTGCCGCAATCAAAGAACTTCGTACTATCGAGCAGAAGGTCAAGCCGGACGTTATCCATCTGCATTCTTCTGTAGCAGGCGGGTTGGGTCGCCTGGCTTATAAAGGAAAAAATAATACCGTAATTTACACTCCGCACGGTTATGCACATATTCTTATGGGACCGGGTAAAAAAAGTTTCTTTTATAAAACAGCAGAAAAGATTCTTGGAAAGACAAATTCCATGACACTCACTTGCTGTGAGAGTGAGGACGAGGTGGCAAAAACTCTCTGTAAGAGAACCGCATATATTGAGACCGGCGTTAATCTGGAGGATTTGTCTGTATCGCTTGATGGAATTGAGCCTGTAAAAAACGAGAAATTCACTGTGTTTACTCTTGGACGTGCCTGTGTTCAGAAGCAGCCGCAGCTTTTTAACCGAATTGCAGAATTGGTGCCGGAAGCTCGGTTTGTCTGGATTGGCAATGGCGAACTGGAGAATGAGCTGACTGCTCCGAACATGGAGGTCACAGGCTGGAAACCGAGAAAAGAAGCTCTGGCTATGTCAAAAGGTGCAGATGCCTTTATCTTATGCAGTCTTGGTGAAGCTATTGCTATGAGCCTGATTGAAAATATGTATATCAAAAAACTGGTGCTTGTGAGCAACACAATGGGGAATAAGAGCGTCATTCACGATGGTGTAAACGGTTATGTATGCAATACAGCGGAAGATTATGCAGCAAGGATAAAAGCCGCTATGAAGAAATTTCCGTCAGAATTGCCGGAGAGAGCCTATCAGGATGTACTTGAAATTTATAACACAAGGGCTATGAAGAAAAAATATGTGACATTTTATCATGATGTTATTGCAGGAAAGTATGAATGAGGAGTTTACATATGAAAAAAACAGCGATTGTGTCATGCTATTTCATTCATAATTATGGAAGTATGCTCCAGGCATATGCGACACAGAAAATTTTAGATAAATTTCAGGTTGAAAATGAAACGATTAACGTTTCCGGTTTTATAAAAGAATTTAGGAAAGCCCAATATGGCTATATCATAAAATCCGGAGTAACCTCAGATATTTTTAAAGATAGGCTTGGAAAAGCAAAAAACTTACTCGTTAAAAAATTTTTGAAAAATGAATATACAGCAAACATCCGAAAGAGAGATGTTGAATTTGATAATTTCGCAGATACAATGATACGGAAATCAAAAGAGTACTCTTCGCTGCAGAACCTTTCGGATGAATGTGAATCAAATTACAATGCTGTTCTGATTGGGAGCGACCAATTATGGCTTCCTGCCAATATTGCCGCCAATTACTACACATTAAATTTTGTGCCGGAAAGGTTGAATACCATAGCATATGCTACCAGCTTTGGCGTGTCATCTTTGCCCTCGGATATGGAAAAAGAGGCTAAGAAATTTTTACCTCGTATAAGGCACATCAGTGTCAGAGAACAGGCAGGGCAAAAACTGATTAAGAAGTTAGTTGGGCGCAGTGTTCCGGTGGTATGTGACCCAACTTTACTTTTTACCGGCGAGGAATGGATGGACATTCAGCAGGAAGAGCCGATTATCAAAGACAGGTATATTTTTTGTTATTTTATCGGCGATGAATGTCTGCACCGGGATTTTGCAAGAAAACTGAAAAAAGAAACAGGGTATAAAATCGTAGCACTGACACACATCGACCATTATATGAAAAGTGACGAAGGATATGCAGATATTACTCCATATGATATTGACCCGGCAGGATTTCTTAACCTAATACGGAATGCAGAATTTATCTGTACAGATTCGTTTCACTGCACTGTTTTTTCTATACTTTATAAAAAAGAATTCTTTGAGTTTAAGAGATACACCAAGAAGACAAAGCAGTCAACGAACAGCAGATTGGATACATTATTTGATTTGGTTGACATCCATGACCGTATGATGACAGGTAATGAAGATATAAAGGAATGTTTAAGCAAAAAGATTGACTACAATAAGGCGCATAAAAATCTTGCAGAAGTTCGAGAGGAGTCTTATCAATACTTAAAAGCTGCATTAGAAGATAGCTGTGAAACAGATTTGTAACTTGAAGTTAGGAGGACAAAGCATTGATTAATATAACAGATAAGGCAAAATGTAGCGGCTGCTCTGCATGCGCAGCCATTTGTCCTAAAAACTGTATAAAGATGGAAATAGACTCAGAGGGTTTTGCTTATCCAAAAGTGAATGAAGAGGTATGTGTAGATTGCGGTGCCTGTGAACGTATTTGTCCTATAAACAATCGTACTGAAGAAGTTGCTTTTCCCCAGTATGGATATGTGGTTCAGCATAAGGATGAGAAAGTTCGTCATGAAAGCACTGCCGGGGGTGCGTTTACGGCCATTGCCGGCTGGATAATAGCACAGGGCGGAGTAGTTTATGGGGCCTCATATGACGCAGATTTTATGGTTGAGCATTCAGGCACAGACAAATTAGAAGGATTGGCGAAATTTCGCAATAGTAAATATGTACAAAGCAATACGGGGACTACATTTTCTGAGGTGAAAAAGTATTTGAACCGGGGAAGATGGGTTTGTTACAGCGGAACTCCGTGTCAAATTGAGGGCTTGAAAAGTTTTTTGGGAAAGAACTATGAAAAACTTATAACAGTTGATGTTGTTTGCCATGGTATTCCCTCTCCGTTAGCCTGGAAAAGGTATTTGGAAATGCAGAGGGAAAAACTGGGTGGATTCTCAAAAGTCTTATTCAGAGATAAGCATTACGGATATAAATATTCAACAATGTCATTTTTTGATAGGGAAGGTAAGAATATCTATGCTTACGGAATTGACACTGATCAGATGACAAGGGCGTTTTTTTCGGATATTTGTGACCGACCGGCTTGTTATGAATGTGCGTTCAAAAAACGGTACCGAGTCAGCGATTTTACTATATGGGATTGCTACTCTGTATTCCAATTTGATAAGAAGCTGGATGATGATAAAGGCACGACAAGAGTGCTGATCCACAGTGAAAAGGGAAGACAGATATTTGAAGACATAAAGAAAGATATTGCCTGGACAGAGGTTTCAGCTGATGATTTGACAAAGGGTGTAAGGGAAATGATTAAATCCGTAAACGGAAACCCGAATAGAGAAGCATTCTTTTATGATGCAAATCATATGAGCGGGTCAGATTTATATGAAAAGTATTTTCCTGAAACTCCCAAAGTCAAACTCGCACGTTTTGCCCGTGTAACAATGTGTCGGCTTGGCATATATGCATTTGCCAAAAGGATGATAACAAGAATTAAGGCGTTAAGGTGAGGGCATGGTTAATTTGATTACAGTAATTGTACCGGTATATAAAATAAAAGAGGAATTTCTTCGCCGGTGTATTGAAAGCCTTTTGAATCAAGGACAAGAGGATTACCGTATTATACTTGTTGATGACGGATCGCCGGATGATTGCGGTAAGATATGTGATGAATATGAAAAAACAAACAGCATAGTTTCAGTGATACATCAAAAGAACCAAGGGGTGTCTGTTGCAAGGAATACCGGAATCAAGGCAACAGAAACAAAATGGCTCACTTTTGTAGATGCAGATGATTGGGTGGAGCCTGATTATATCAGCACGCTGTATGGTGAACTCAACGGGAATGCAGAAAAGGCTGATATTCTTATGTTTGAATATAGCAGGGAATATAAAAATAACAGCAGAGCAGAAACATTGGGCTGTGGAACAGGTTATTTAAATAGTGAGATGTTGGATTTGGTTAAAAAAGCGACTTTTTATAAGTTGCTTATTAACGGTAAAAATAACCCCTACACGGTAATTGCAATATGGGACAAGGTGTATAAAACTTCTTTTTTGAAAGAACAGGGACTGTGGTTTATACCGGAAGCAAGAAAAGGGCAGGACAGGTTATATAATGCGGATGCCTTAAATTCCACTTCCAAAATATACTATCTAAATAAAGTATTGTATCGTTATCGGTGCTGGGAAGAATCCAGGACGAACAGATATGATGAGAATATTCCCAATTTAACAGCCGTAGAATTGAAGAGCCTGCAAAGTGTTGTCGAAAAATATAATCTTGAAAATGAAGTCGGCGATTATTTAAAGTGCAGGATGACGACAAGATTATATACATGTATGCGGCTATATTATTTCCATGATGAGAACAAAATGCCGATGCGTGAGAAAATTAAAAGTTTGAGAGCCCTCATAGAAGCTGAACCGTATAAAACGGCATTAAAGTCAGTCGATATGAAATTGCTTAATACACAGGAAAAACTTTTTGCGTTTTTTTTAAAGGCAAAAATGTATAGGGTTGTGTATGTGCTGGTAAAAGTTAAGAGTGAGAGTACCAAGAAAAAGCTGAGTTAAAATAAAGAGGGGATCTTATGAATAATAATTGTGTCCGCAAAAAGGTTCTCATTCAAATAAGAGATCTAAGAATCGGAAACGGAATTGCCGCATGTATTATGAATTACTTTGAATATACAATTCAAAACGGTATTTCAATAGACTTCCTTCTTAATAGAGATTTAGACTCGCCATACAAAAATATTGTACTTAAAAATGGAAGCCGACTTTTTGTAATGCCACATGATACAAGCAAACCTAATAAAGAGAATGTGGAATACATTAAGAAAATAATCTCTGGTGAATATGATGTTTTACATGTAAATACCAGTGGGTATTATGCTTTGAAAGCTCTAAAAATCGCAAAAAATAATGGAATAAAAACAAGAATTTATCACGCTCACAATCCCAAAGAACCTTTTTCTCTTAAAGTTGCTGTTAGAAATAAAATCTATGTTGAACCTTGTATGCGATATGCTAATCGATTTGCTGCATGCTCAGCTGAAGCAGGAAATTCAGTTTTCCAAGGTAAGAGATTCACAGTTATTCATAACGCAATGGATATTGCTGAATACCAATTCGATGCAAAGAAAAGAGAAGTTTTGCGCAATGAATTGCATATAGATAATAAATTTGTAGTCGGCGTAGTTGCCAGATTTGAAGATCAGAAGAATCCTTTTTTCCTAATCGACATTTTTACAGAGTTCCATAGGCTACGTCCGGATGCTGTGTTAATTTGGATTGGTGAAGGTTCATTAAAAGAGAAAATTCAGGAGAAAGTAGCAGAAAAAGGGCTTGTTGAGTCTGTGAAATTTCTTGGAACTCGTAATGATGTAAATAAATTATATTCAGCAATGGATATGTTTCTGCTTCCTTCAAAATTTGAAGGGCTGGGATTGGTTTTTATTGAGGCACAAATTTCCGGTGTGCATTGTTTTGGTTCTGCTCAGGTACCAAGAGAGGTGGAAGTCACGGAAAATATGAAGAGGCTTCCATTAAGCAAAAATTCTGTATATTGGGCAGAAGAAATGATAAAAGCCGGAACTGCACAGATAGATAGAAAAAGTGTCAGGCTTAAGCTTGAAAAATCAGATTTTGAGATAAGAAACAACCAAGATGCGTTATACAAAATATATCAGAATTGTGGGTTATAGCAAAGGAATAGAAAAAATATGAAAATTTTGGCAGTTGCGCATGAGAGTGGCTTCAACGGCGGTGCGAATAGATCTTTTTATACGGTAATTAATATATTAAGAAAAAAGTATAATGTTGAAATTGATGTAATTGTGCCACAACAATCAGGTGAATTTAATGAGGCTTTGGATAAAGATGGGGTGAAATACCATGCGTATCCATATAAATGCGATTTTTCGGTATATAGAAATGAACTGAAAGATATTGCAAAAAGAATGTATATCCGTTATATTAATTTGCATAATTACTTGCTTGCAAAGCGTGCTGCAAAAAAATATTCAATGGGCAAGTATGATGCAGTATATGTCAATACTCGTATGAGTTCGTTTGGTGCATTTTTAGCAAATGAACTTAATTTACCCTTAGTTTGCCATGTCCGTGAATTTGGAAATCCAAATGCAATATGGGGATGTTGGACTCTGAAAATGATTGGGAAAAATTCGCAAAAGGTTATTGCCATATCTACTGCAATGAAAGCAGAACTATCAAAACATATGGATTCAGAAAAAATTGTGACAATTTTAAATGGAATTGATTATCCAAGCGCAGGAGATATTGTTGATAATTGGAACAGTAATACTATTAACTTATTGTTAACAGGCAGAGTTGTTGAAGCAAAAGGACATATGGATGCTCTGAAAGCACTTGTGGAATTGCGAAAACGTGGAATATGTAATGTGGTTCTTTATGTTGCCGGAACTGTTTCAAACAATACGAATGGAATAAAATATAAAGAGGAACTTGACCGATTTATTCTGGAGAACAGTTTAACTGAGAATGTGATATTTTGCGGTGAAATTAAAGATATTATTTCCTTGCGACAGGATATGGCGGCTGAATTAATGTGCTCGGTATGTGAACCGTTCGGAAGAGTAACGGTTGAAGCTATGAGATCCGGATTACTTGTAATTGGAAGTAATACCGGAGGAACTTTAGACATTATTAGAGAAAATGAAACAGGATTGCTTTATGAACAGGGAAATTTTGTATCCCTCGCTGATAAAATCGAATGGGCGATAAATAATCCTGATGATAGAGCCGAGATACAAAAAAAAGGCCTTGAGTATTCAAAGGAACATTTCACCAAGGAAGAAAACGCCAAAGAAATCTATAATGTGTTGTCCGAAATTTTATCTTAAGTAAAATAGAGAGGAATGGATCATGGGAAAAGTTGTTGCGGTTATAGTAACATATAACAGAAAGAAGCTCTTAGAGGAATGTTTGGAGGCTGTATTAGCGCAGACGATGCCGGTGAATAAGATTGTGCTGATTGATAATGCAAGCACCGACGGGACAAGTCAGCTCTTTGAGGAAAACGGAAAGTACAATCGTCCTGAAATTGATTATCATAAAATGGAAACAAATCTTGGAGGCTCCGGTGGATTTTATGAAGGAATGAAACTCTGTAGGAATCAGGATTTTGACTGGGTTTGGATAATGGACGATGACACTATTCCGGAACGGGAATGTTTGGAAAGGCTGTTGCACTCTAAAAAAATAATCGGAGAGAAAATAGGGTTTCTTGCAAGTTATATAAAGGGACCAAATGGTGAGGCAATGAATGTGCCGGAAGTTGATATGTCCCCGTCTGAAAATGGATATTCATTTTGGTATAAATATCTTGCTGAAAAGTGTGTGCGGATAAGTACTGCAACCTTTGTGTCTATATTGGTAAATTCACAGGCGATAAAAAAATGCGGATTGCCTTGTAAAGACTACTTTATCTGGGGAGATGATGCAGAATATACTAAGCGTATAACTACACATTATGGATCCGGTTATTTTGTGGGAGACAGCGTTGCTGTACATAAGCGATTTAATGCTAAAAAAATTAATATTTTTTTAGAAGAAGATCCTAAACGCCTGAAGATCTTTGAATATTATTTTAGAAATACGACAATAAATGTGGGCGTATTTTATGGAAAAAAAAGAATGAGAAAATTGATAATCCACAATTTTAAGCTGGCTTTATTAAGGTTTTTGAAACGTGATTTTTTGAGGGCAAAAATAATAGCTAAAGGAACGTTTAAATCAATCAAGGAATTTGGAAAATTCAAGGACTATATCAATTCTCAGATAGAAGGATAATTGCATTAATATTTTTGGAGGTGAAGAGTATATGAGGGCAAAATTAGTTGTGCCCAAACAAGAGATATTGTTTTGGATAACTTACTTTGTCTATTTAGTTTTTTCAATACTTCAGACAACGTTCTATCAAAAGTACCTGATGGGGTATTATAATTTAGTTTATTTTTCTTGTGCGATTATGCTCTTGACTCAGGAAATAATCAAAGGCGGATTAACTAAGAGATCGTTCAAAGGAATGATTGTATTTGCGGTATTGGTACTTATGAGTATGAGTATTAATGAAAAACAAATTATGATTTTGCTTTTGCTTGTATTTGTTGGAAGGGATATAGAATTTGAGCGGATAGCTAAGTGTACGGTTTGGATAACGGGTGTACTGATTGCGTTCGTAATTTTAAGTGCTGATTTGGGAATAATTAATAATTATGTGAGTCTGTCAACAGGTCATAGTCGTGATTTTCTGGGCTTTCGATATGTATTATATGCCCCGGCATTTATAACAAATATAATACTTCTGGAAATATATACTAAAAAAGAACAGATAAAATATCGTGAAATATTGTTGTGGTTTGTAGTATCTGTTTGGATTTTCATAAGGGCTTACGCACGTTTAGCATTCTATTTGTCTGTATTGATGCTTGTTGCTGCGCTAATTATGAAACATAATCCACATATTTTGGATAAAAGAAGAACTGTTCGAGTCCTTATGGTTACATCGTTTGTGTGGATAGGCATAATTATGCTGGTGCTTATAGCAACATACAATGGAACAGGCTGGATGCAGAATTTGAATGAAGCATGTAGTAATCGGCTTTTATATGGGCAACAATCCTTGCTGACGTATGGTGTAGAAATTTTTCCCCAGGAGATAGAGTGGGTAGGATTTGGACTGGATAGTACCGGACAGCATTCCATTGTAAATGATAATATGCTATATGTTGACTGTTTGTATTTGAAAATTTTACAGCGGTTTGGTGTGGTTTTTTATCTGATAATTCTTGGATTATTGCTTTTAACTGCGATTCAGGCAAATAAAGAGAAAGATTATTATTTGTTATTGGCTCTGTTTTTTATAGCAATTCATTTTGCGATTGATGACTTATATCTGTATATTCAATATAATACATTTTGGTTTGTAATAGGTTCCAGACTTTTTGGCAGAATGCAGGGAATGATAGACAGAGTACAAAATAATAGAAATTTAGCGGTAAATGAATTTTGAAATAAGAGACAAGAGGAAAACTATGAAGAAGCAAAAATCTATTAAATTGAATTTTATAATGAATGCCTTGCTGACGATGTCGTCGTTTATTTTTCCTTTGATAACGTTTCCGTATGTTTCCAGGGTTTTATTGCCGATTGGAACAGGTAAGGTATCATTTGCCACTTCGTTAATATCATACTTTGTAATGTTTTCCCAGTTGGGAATCCCGACATATGGTATAAGAGCCTGTGCAAAAGTCAGGGATGACAAACGAGAACTGAGCAGAACAGCGCATGAATTACTGTTTATTAATTTGATTATGGCTGCAGTGTCGTATATTTGTTTGGCTATTGCACTTGTTTTTGTTAAAAGATTAAATGAAGACAGACTGCTGTATATTATTGTAAGTTCATCAATTCTGTTGAATGCTATAGGAATGGAGTGGCTGTATAAAGCGCTTGAACAATATACATATATTACAGTTCGTTCTATTGTCTTCAAATTTATTGCATTAATAGGAATGTTTGCGCTGATTCATTCGCCGGACGATTATGTTTTTTATGGATTTTTATCAATTTTTGCAGCCTCTGCATCTAATGTGTTTAACTTTATTAATGCACATAAATATATTGAAATAAAAAATGTCGGAAAATATAATTTCAAAAGGCATTTGAAACCTGTTGCAGTCTTTTTTGCAATGGCGTGTGCCACGACAATTTATACACATCTTGATACAGTTATGTTAGGATTTATGACAACCGATCAAGATGTTGGATATTATAATGCGGCGGTAAAAATTAAACATATCCTGGTTAGTGTTGTAACGTCTTTAGGTACCGTACTTCTTCCAAGGGCATCTTACTATATTGAACATAATAGGCTGGATGAGTTCAAAAGAATCACCCAAAAAGCCTTAAACTTTGTGTTTTTGATAGCTGCACCAATGATGGTCTATTTTATTTTATTCGCAAAGCAAGGCATATTCTTTTTATCGGGAAAGAATTATGGAGGCTCTATTGTACCTATGCAGGTTATAATGCCGACACTTCTATTAATAGGAATTACTAATATTCTTGGCATCCAAGTGCTGGTTCCCTTGGGAAGGGAGAAAGTTGTTCTTTATTCTGAGATAGCGGGTGCAGTAATTGATTTGATTCTGAATGCGATTTTAATTCCAAGATTTGCTTCAGTTGGTGCAGCAATCGGAACTCTGGCGGCAGAGATAGCAGTTCTCGCTGTTCAATGCTTTGCACTGAAGGGTCAAATTGGTAAAGCTTTTAAAAAAATACATTATCACAAATTATTGTTAGGGCTTGTGATAGGGACAATATCATCAATTTGGGTCATACAATTAAAATTAGGCGATTTTACTACCCTCCTTATCTCTGCAATATTATTCTTTGGCACATATGGTGGTTTCTTGCTTGTTACCAAGGAACCGTTAGCTATAGAGATAGTCAATCAAGTGGTTAAAGGTGTATCAAAAAGAATAGGCATCGGGAAATAATAAGGGCCCAGTGGCAGTAAAGGAGAAAGTTTTATGTCTATTATGAGAGATGTTACGAAAATAAATAAAGCCGGAAATTGGTGTATATGTCATCATATTCCGCTTGCATCCAAATTTTTTGCAGTGCTCAAGAGGTTATGTTTCCCGGCTTGTGATATTCCATTGACGGTTGAATTAGGTGAAGGGGTAGAATTTCCCCACCGAGCAATAGGCGTTGTTATTCACGGAAAGGCGAAGATTGGAGCAGAAACAAAGATAGAAGCAAATGTTGTGATTGGCGGTCGTAATGATGGTGAGGTCCCTACGATTGGAAGAAATTGCTTTATCGGTTCCGGTGTGACCATACTGGGAGGAGTAACCATTGGAGATAATTGCAGGATTGGAGCAGGTGCGGTTGTTTTGAACGACATACCGGATGGTTGCGTTGCAGTTGGAGTGCCTGCTAAAATTATTAAAACCGGTCTTACCGATGGCAGACCAGGAAGAAAAAAATAAAAGCGGGCAGATATTGCTTAATGACATATAGTTTTTTTACAAACTAAGACCGACAATCAATTTTTGGTTGTCGGTCTTTTTATTGAAAAAATATTAAATTTAAAACATAAGCCAAAGACTCAGGAATTTTTGCCGTATATTATTCTTAACCCCTCAAGCACGAGGTCTTCGTTAACGGTTATGGATTTTTTGCAAAATTTTACTATTTGAGGAGCAAATCCGCCCGTGGCAACCAAAGTGCATTTTTTGCCCGCCTCTGCCTCAAAACGGTCTATCATTCCGTCAAGCATTGCGGCATTTCCGTAGAAAGTTCCGCTGCGTATGCAGTCTGCGGTGTTGGTTGCAATCGCCTTTTGCGGAGTGGAAAAATTAACGGACGGCAAGAGTGCGCACTTTGCCGTGAGTGCGTCAAGGGAGATCTGCACACCCGGAAGAATTACTCCTCCGCAGTAAGCCTTGCTTTCATTTATATACAAAATTGTTGTAGCAGTGCCCATTCCTGCAACTATTACAGGGCAGGGATACAGCTCCTTGATAGCCACGCACATACATACAATATCCGAGCCGACAGCTCCGGGATTGTCAAGGCGAATGTCAAGTCCCGTCTTAATTCCGGGACCAACCACCAGACTGTCAATGCCCGTTACGGTCTGAATAGCGTTTTTGAGCAGGTCGGTCACTATAGGCACTACGCTCGAAATTATTGAGCCGCTTATTTCACTTACATCAACGTCATTAATTCTGAATATTGTATAAAGGTCAACTGCATAATCGTCCGCTGTTTTGCTGCGGTTTGTCGAAAACCTCAGCTTCATAAGCAGCTTGTTGCCGTTGTAAAGTGCAAATTTTATATTTGTATTGCCAACATCTGTGCAAAGCAGCACGACAAATCACCTCTGAAAATTTTTGTTAGAGGATTTATCCTGTAACCATTAAATTATAGCGTATTTCTGCCAATGTTTCAACTCTATTTTTCCAATCGTTTTCATAAGCTTAAAAGCTTAAAAGCAAAGTGCGGTTTTTTATTTTTTCCTTTTTCCACAGCTTATTTAATCGAAAAATGTAAAATTGTATTGTTTTTATAGTTAATATGATGTATAATAAAATATATTTGAATTTTTTAGATTAAACAATATATGAGAAATACACTATCTATCTGTTCAATTCCCTTTTGTGAAAGGAGTGAAATTGATGACAGATAAATATGATTTAGATTATTTTGATGATGATTTGTCTGCACGCAGAGCGAGCGAGTACAGACGTACATACCGCCGTCCCTCAAGCATAAACCGAGGCACTTATCCGCCGCAGGGCAGACGTCCTGCGCCAAACGGACAGAGAAATATTCATCGTCCCACATCAGCGCCAAGGCGCAAAAAATTCAGCAAAAGACTAAGAAACAGAATTATTATCGTAAGTGTTGGAATAATTATATTATTGCTTATTATCACAATAATTACTTCAATGTTCAGAGCTTGCACAGGTGCGATTGAGAGTAAAAAAACCTCCGCCACAGCAAGCACTTCTCCGACTCAGGCTTCTACTCAGGCTGCAACTCAGTCGGTAAACAGCACACAGCTAAACTTCGTTACTCCCAATATTGCGGATGACAACTCAATGGGTTATATGGGCAACAATGCCTACATCTGGAAAGAGGCGGCGTTTGAGCTGTTTGGCGGCGATGAGTTCAGAGCTCAGCTTTATGCAGACGCAATCAACAGCTATCAGCAAAAGCTCGGTAATTCCGTTAAGGTTTACAATATGGTAGTTCCGAATCATACCGAAATGGGACTTCCCCAGAGACTCAAGTCAGGAGCAGCTCCGTCTGATTCTCAGGCTGAAAATATTAAGCAGATTTATTCAAAGCTCAACAACTCTGTTTATGCAGTCAACTGCTACAACAAGCTTGCCGAGCACTGCGGCGAATATATTTATTATAATTCCGATCATCACTGGACAGGACTCGGCGCATACTATGCTTATACTGCATTTGCCGAGACAACAAATCAAACTCCGCTTGACTTGACCACCTGCACGGAAAACAAAATATCGGGCTTTACAGGCTCGTTCTCAAATACCAATGACGGCCTTAGCTCTGACACCGTCAGCTATTGGACTTTCCCATATACAGTGACAATGGATATTACCAATTCAAGCGGCACAACGGCAAATTACAGCACACCGTATTATGAGTATGCCGAGGCAGGCGCAAATACATACGGAGTATTTATTATGGGCGATAATCCGCTTACGGTTCTGCACTCAAGCTCAGAAAACGGCGCAGGCAAAAAGATTGCTGTAATTAAGGAGAGCTACGGCAATGCGTTCGCACCCTACCTTACTTACAACTACTCTGAGGTTCACGTTATAGATTTCAGATACTTCACTCAGAATCTTGCCGAGTATTGCAGACGGAACGGTATTACAGAGGTGCTTTACCTCAACGGAATTATGAGCGCAAACACTCAGGTTCAGCTTGACAGTATGGACAGTCTGCTGAACTGAGGTCTGTAATTATTAAAAATGACAATGAAAGGGGGCAGCGGCAATGCTCGCAGAAAATGTAAGAGTTAATGTGTTCGGCAGGGTAGGCAAGGGCTTTTTTTCAGCCTATGTGTCAAACAATACAATCACCAACAAAAGCGCATATCTCATTACACGCAAGGACAGAGTGGAAGAAAATCTGGACGGTGTAGTTATTGCCGTTGCCAAATTTGAAGGTCTTGAGGGCGAAAAGCTTATTGTTGCTCCGTACAGAGAGGTTTTTTATGAGCCTGAGCTGAGAAAAATTCTCTCAAGATTGCGCAATTTAAAGCTCGAAAGCATTAACTGCCTATATGAGAAATCCTGCGGAGCGGTGATTTTTTATCGCAACAAGCAGAATAACACCAAGGTTCTGCTTGTAAAAAACAGCAATGGCAGGTATTGGAGCTTTCCGAAGGGTCATATTGAAAATGACGAAAACGAGAGGGAAACCGCCCTGCGTGAAATCAAGGAGGAAACAGGTCTTGATGTAACGCTTGCAAAGGGCTTTAGAGAAATCAGCGAGTACTGCCCATTCGGCAAAATCCGAAAGCGAGTTGTGTTCTTTCTGGCGCAGGCGTTTACCGATAATGTAAAAATTCAGGAGGAAGAAATCGACAGCTACATCTGGGTTGATTTACAGCAGGCACGAAAGCTTTGTACCTACGATAATGATTTAAGAATTATTGAAAAAGCCGAAACAGCCATACATTTAATGAGAAATTAATTTTGAATCCGTTTCATATATATAATAGGGTGATTATATATGAAGCGGATTATTTTATTGTTTATTTCTGTTTTTGTGTTCGCCTGTACTGTAATGACTATTGTGGGCGGCAAAGAAAACAACAGCGGCTACATCAAGTACGCAGAATTTAATGTGACAGGCGAAGCTCTGCAAAAGGCGGTTGATTATGACATTGCTTCACAGCAGGAGGATACAAAACTTAGCTGTATAGAGATTCTCTCGTATCTCGGAGCAAAATATGGAGGAGATTTCTCAAAGTATAAACAATCTGATATGGACTCATTCTGCAGTCAGTTAAAGGACGGCAAAAGTGTGAGCGAGCTGACAAAGGATTTGAAATACTATACATATTATTATAATGTATATTCAGCGGTGCTCGGCAGTATGGTGGGGGAGTACGAGGAGGAGCAATCCGATGGCAGTATGGAGCAGAGCTACGGAATCAGATGGTTTTCGCCGATAGCCAAAACCTTTCCGTACTCGCACTATGATGATTTCGGCGCAAAGCGCACATACGGATACACCCGTCCCCATCTGGGGCACGATTTAATGTCTGCAGTCGGCACACCCGTAATCGCAGTGGAATCGGGCACGGTTGAATGTCTTGGATGGAACAGGTACGGCGGCTGGCGAATTGGTATTCGCTCAAATGACAGCAAGCGGTATTGGTACTATGCCCATCTAAGGCAAAACCGCCCGTACGCCGAAAATCTAAAAGAGGGAGATACCGTAACGGCTGGCGATGTGATAGGATATGTGGGAAGAACAGGCTACAGCGACACGGAGAATATAAACGGCATTACCGAGAGCCACCTGCATATAGGTCTTGAGCTGGTTTTTGATGAAAGGCAGAAGGAGAGTGACAACGAAATCTGGGTGGATATGTATGCCCTTACAAACATCCTTGAACAGCATAAAAGCTCGACTCTGCGGAACAGTGAAACAAAGGAGTTTAGCCGCCAATATAAATATAACGAACTCCGATAATTATATAGAATCAACAAAAAGATTTATTTTTATAAGAAATATTACATTAATAAAAGATAATTGACGTACTTCGAGCAATATAGTATAATATTCAGGTAGTATCCAAGGTGATATATACAAAAAATTTAGAGGAGTTTGGTAGAAATGAAAAAAGTAATTACAGCTGTAATCACAGTTGTAATGGCTGTATCAATGGTTCTTGCTATGACAGCCTGCGGAGCAACACCTGAGGAAAAACTCAAAAGCTTTATTGAGTCTGAAACCTTCCAGAGCCAGATTGACTCTTACAAATCATCATTCGGTTCAACACTTGACGTTGATGTTAAGGCTGATGAAAACAAGCTTATTTATGAGTTTACTTACAAATCACAGATTGAAGATGATGATGTTGAAGTTATGAAGGAGCAGCTTGATACTACATTTGAAGCAAATGCTGCAACTTACGAAGATACTGCAAACGAGCTTAAGAGTGAACTCAAAATTGAGGATCCTGTTATTGTAATCCAGGCTTTGAACGCTGACGGAACAACAATCTATGAAAAATCATTTAAGGCAACAGAATAATTTAATTTATCTGCTGAACGGCTACTGCATTTGCGGTAGCCGCTTTTTGCTTTATATGAAAATCCTCGGTTGCAGTCGGGCATAAAAGTATGCTTTTTTATGATACTGCCTGCTCGAAAAAGAGCACTCACCGATTGCTTTATGCTGAAAAAATAATTATTAATTATTGACTGAGCCAATTACATAGGGTAAAATATTATGAGCGTATTTTGAATTGATTACAGAAAGCGGAGGGGTCATTCGGATGGTTTTTTCAAGCCTTGTATTTATGTTTGTGTACCTGCCTGTCACGTTGCTGATATATTACATTGTGCCGAGAAAGGGCAGGAATATTTTTCTTTTCTTTATAAATCTGTTGTTTTACGGCTGGGGCGAGCCTAAGCTGATTGCGCTTATGCTTTTAAATATAGCCATAAACTACACCGGCGGTTATCTGGTCGAAAAATTCAAGGATAATCAGAAAAAGCGAAAGATAGTACTTATTATCACCTGTGTTATAGACATAGGAACGCTCGCCGTATTTAAATATTCGGGAATGATTGTTGACACCGTAAATATGCTGCCGTTCCTCAATCTGCCCACACCGCAGATTTCACTTCCTATCGGCATAAGCTTTTACACCTTCCAGACAATGAGCTATGTAATTGACGTTTACCGTGGAGATGCGCCCGTGTCAAAAAATCCCATAAACTTCGGTACATATGTTGCACTTTTTCCTCAGCTGATTGCAGGCCCGATTGTGCGCTACCGTGATGTTGCAGACCAGCTTACCAACCGCCGTGAAACCCTTGACGGTTTTACAAAGGGAGTAAACCTCTTTATTGTCGGATTAGGCAAAAAGGTGCTTATTGCAAATCAGATGGGCAACCTGAATACCGCTATCTTTGCCACAACCGACCAAAACGGAGTTGTCGGCACTTGGGTTGGAATAATAGCCTACACGTTTCAGCTTTACTTTGACTTTTCAGGCTATTCGGATATGGCTTGCGGTCTTGGAAATATGCTTGGCTTTGAATTCCTTAAGAATTTCAATTACCCCTACATATCAAAGAGCGTTACAGAATTCTGGAGAAGATGGCATATTTCTCTCTCCACATGGTTCAAGGAATATGTGTATATTCCGCTCGGCGGCAACCGCAAGGGCGTAAAGCGTCAGGTACTCAATCTGCTCATTGTGTGGGGACTCACGGGAATCTGGCACGGGGCTTCGTGGAACTTTGTGCTCTGGGGACTTTATTACGGAGTGCTCTTAATCATCGAAAAATTTGTGCTGAAAAAGATACTGGATAAGCTCCCGTCAGCCTTTCAGCATTTCTACACAATGTTTATTGTAATTATCGGCTGGGGACTTTTCTACTTTACCGATATGTCGGAGCTTGGCACCTTCCTTACAGATTTGTTTAATTTCGGCAACGGACTCTGCGGCGAGCAGGCATTGACACTGATAATCTCATATTTGCCCCTGCTCATAATTGCCGCAGTTGCAAGCACTCCGCTTGCGGCTAAGCTGTACTCAAAGGTGCAGAGCGCAAGGTATATCAGCTTTGCTCAGACAGCGTTCGTGGCAGTAGTGCTTGTGCTTTGCACAGCCTCTCTTGTAAATCAGAGCTACAACCCGTTCCTCTATTTTAGATTTTAGCGGCAGGGAAGGAGAGTTTTTATGAAATACCAAGCAAAACATTCTCAGGATAAAACGGTTTCATCAAAACCGGTCTGCCGATTTCTGCCCGGCATTGTGTTTATTCTCTTTATTTTCGGCTTTGCAATCTGGTTCTGGGCAAGTCCAAAGCTTGATTACAGCTCGGCTGAAAAGCGTTATTTGCAGAAATTTCCCACAGTGTCGGCTGACAATGTGCTCAGCGGAAAGTTCGGAACGGATTTTGAAAAATACTATGCCGACCATTTTCCCCTGCGTACCGAGTGGGTGGGGGCAAACGCCTACATTAACCTTGCCGTGGGCAACAACGGCGCAGACGGAGTGTATAACTGCAAGAACGGCTATCTTATAAATAAGCCTATAGTCGATGACAGCACTCTTATAAATAACGCACATACTATTGCGGACTTTGCAAAATCTGTTGATGTGCCCGTAACTGTGGCAATTGTGCCGTCAACAGGCTATGTTGCGAACGATGTTCTGCCCGCTGTTCACAATAGGTATAACGACGACGAATACCTTTCCGAGGTGCAGAGCATAATCAGCGAGGGCGGAGCGGATTTTGTTGACCTGCGTTCCGTGTTTAAGAGTGAGTACGCAAACGGCACACAGCTTTACTACAAAACCGACCATCACTGGACAACGGCAGGCGCATATGCGGGCTACGGCGAAATATGCAGGTCGCTCGGCATAACTCCCGTGGATAAGAGCACTTTTGCCCTAGAAAAATACGAAGATTTCTATGGCACAACCTATTCAACAAGCGGATTCTGGCTCACCGAGCCGGACAGCATTGAGGTTTGGAACAACAAGAAAAATACGGAAAAAAATATCAGCGTAGAGATTGTTGAGGGTGACGAAAAGCAGGATTATCACTCAATGTATTTTTACAACCATCTTCAGGAGGATGATAAGTACCCCGTATTTATAGACGGCAACCACGCACTGACAAGGATAAGAAACAGCAGTGCAGACGGCGGAAAAATCCTGCTTGTAAAGGACAGCTTTTCTCACTGCCTTGCGCCCTTCCTTGCCGAAAATTACAGCGAGGTAATTTTAGTTGATATGCGTTACTATAAAAACAGCGTTTCCGAGCTGGTGGCAGAGGAAAAGCCCGATAATATATTGGTGCTGTACGGAATAGACAACCTTGCCGCAGATACGGATATTGCCTGGCTTTCCTGATTTTTCAAATTTTGACAGCAATAAACAACAGAGAAAAAAGCACCCCCAAAGCTCAACGCCTTTGGAGGTGCTTTTTACTTTATGGGAAACTGTCCGCCGAATTATTTTATAAGAATTTTCAAGAGGATTCGCAAAGATTTTCGCATAGTTTTAATAATTTTTCTGATAAATTAAGCTGTATTCGCATAAATTCTTTTAATTTTCTAATAATTTAAAAAATTCGTATAAATTTCTTCTAAATTCTGCTGAATTGCCTGTTATTCTGATAAAATCATATTTTTATAAAAAATTCGTCTATTTCTTTGCTGAAATTTTATAATTTGCAGGTGTATTATTATTGCATGGGATTTTTCAAAATTTTCTCAAAAAGACTGCCCCTCCGACTATATCAGAGGGGCAAAAAGCTTATCTGAGGATTTACTTTTTAAAGCCGTCCTTTAAGGACACACTGCGGTTAAATACAAGGTGTTCGGGCGAGGAGTCCTTGTTATCAACGCAGAAATATCCTATTCTCATAAACTGGAAGCTCTGCGGTGCGGCGGCTGTTTCAAGGGTTTTCTCTGCCTTGCAGCCTGAGAGTACCTCAAGAGAGTTTGGATTGAGATAGTCAAGGAAGTTTTTATCTCCCGTATCGGGATCGGGCACGGTAAAGAGGTTGTCATAAAGTCTTACCTCAGCATTAACGCAGTTGTTTGCGTCAACCCAGTGGATGGTGCCCCTTACCTTTCTGCCGTCAGGAGCGTTGCCGCCTCTGGTTTCGGGATCATATTCGGCATAAACCTCAGTCACATTGCCATTTTCGTCCTTTTTACAGCCTGTGCATTTTACAATGTAGGTTGATTTCAGTCTAACCTCGTTGCCGGGGTACAGGCGCTGATACTTTTTGATTGGCTCTTCCATAAAGTCATCAGCCTCAATGTAACATTCCCTCGAGAAGGTAACAATTCTTGTGCCGTCCTCAGGACGGTTGGGGTTGTTTTCAACCTCAAACTCCTCTGTCTTGCCCTCCGGATAGTTTGTAATCACAAGCTTAATCGGGCGAAGCACACACATTGCCCTTTTTGCGTTTTCGTTTAAATCATCACGCAGACAATGCTCAAGGAATCCGTATTCAACCGTTGAATTAACCTTTGATACGCCAATCTGTTCAGCAAAGGAGCGTATGGATTTAGGGGTGTAGCCTCGTCTTCTGAGTCCGCAGAGAGTAGGCATTCTCGGATCGTCCCAGCCGTTTACATAGCCCTTTTCGACAAGCTCACGGAGCTTGCGCTTTGACATAACGGTGTTGTTTATGCCAAGACGGGCAAACTCAATCTGACGTGGCTTGCAGGGAGCGGAAATATTGTTTATTACCCAATCGTAAAGCGGACGGTGAGCCTCAAACTCCAGCGAGCAAAGGCTGTGAGTAATGCCCTCGATAGCGTCCTCAATAGGGTGGGCAAAGTCATACATAGGATAAATGCACCAGCTGTCGCCCGTGCGGTGGTGAGTAAGGCGGTTAATTCTGTAGATTACAGGGTCACGCATATTAAAGTTGCCCGACGCAAGGTCAATTTTGGCACGGAGCGTCATTTTGCCGTCCTCAAACTCGCCTGCTTTCATTCTTTCAAACAAATCAAGGCTCTCCTCAATCGGTCTGTCACGGTACGGACTTTTTGCAGGGGTTTGAGTGTCGCCACGGTTTTCTCTCATCTGTTCGGGGGTAAGCTCGCACACATATGCAAGTCCCTTTTTGATAAGCTCAACAGCGTACTCGTACATCTGCTCAAAATACTCGGAGGCAAAGTAAAAACGGTCGTCCCAGTCAAAGCCGAGCCATTTTATGTCTTCCTTAATTGCATCTACATACTCCACGTCTTCTTTAGTGGGGTTTGTATCGTCCATACGAAGATTGCAGATTCCGCCGAACTTTTCAGCCGTGCCAAAGTCAATGCAAATAGCCTTTGCGTGGCCGATGTGGAGGTATCCGTTTGGTTCGGGAGGAAAACGGGTGTGTACCTTTTTGCCCTCAAATCTGCCGCCCTCGGCAATGTCCTCCTCTATAAATGTATGAATAAAGTTGCCGCTCGGTGCTGCGGCGTCTTGGTTTTTTTTGATTTCGTCTGCCATAAATATCCCTCTTTTTGTGCTTTGATGCGTATTATTCAGCTGCAAGAATCTCCATTCCCTTTTCAAGTCTTGCAAGGGACTCGTCTCTGCCGAGAATGTCGAGAATTTCTACTGCGCCGCCCGGAGTAACGGTTTTGCCTGCCGCTGCAATTCTTACAGGCCACATAACAGTGCCGTTTTTAAGCTCTTTTTCAACCGCCATATTGATAAGGCAGTCGTGAATTGCGGTTTCGTTCCATTCGGGCATAGCCTTTAGTCTTTCGTATGCCTCTTTCAGGAGAGCAGGTGCATTTTCAAGGTTGGTTTTGCTCTTTTTGTTTACGAAAAGCTCCTTTGTGTAGCTCGGAAGCCCTGCAAAGAAATCTATCATCTCAGGAATCTGAGTGAGCTGGGTGGTGCGCTTTTGAAGTATAGCCGCAAATTTTATGTACGGCATAGCTTTGTCGCCGAAAACCTTTTTATAATAAGGCATAGCAGCCTCGGTGAATTTTTCCGCCGTCATAGCCTTGATGTATTCGCCGTTAAACCACGAAAGCTTGTCGTAGTCAAATACGGCGGGAGATTTGCTGATACCGCTGATGTCAAAGACCTTTTCAAGCTCTGCAAGGGTGAAAATCTCCTGATTATCCTTTGGACACCAACCGAGAAGTGCAATGTAGTTGATAATAGCCTCAGGCAGATAGCCTTCGTCAATCAAATCGTAAAAGCCGGTTGCACCGTGGCGCTTTGAAAGCTTTGACACATTGCCGTCCTCGTCCTTGCCCATAATGAGGGGCAGGTGAATGTATGTCGGAATTTCCCAGCCGAAAGCCTCATAAAGAAGATTGTACTTAGGGGTAGAGCTTAAATACTCACAGCCCCTCACTACATGGGTAATGCCCATAGTGTGGTCATCAATTACATTTGCAAAGTTGTAGGTTGGGTAGCCGTCTGTTTTTATTAAAATCTGATCCTGTAATTCACTGTTTTCAACCGTGATTTCGCCGAAAACAGCATCGGTAAAGGTTGTGCTGCCCTCAATCGGCATTTTCTGGCGGATTACATAGGGTACGCCCTGAGCCATAAGCTCGTCAATCTCCTGCTGAGAAAGATCACGGCAGTGTCTGTCATAGCCGCCGCCAATGCTCTCGCTCTGAAGCTTTTCAAGGCGCTCCTTGGAACAGAAGCAGCGGTAAGCCTTGCCCTCCTTGATAAGCTGTTCGGCGTAGGGAAGATACATATCCTTGCGCTCCGACTGTACATACGGGCCAAAGTCGCCGCCGAGGTCAGGGCCTTCGTCATGCTGCAATCCTGCAAGCTTTAATGTATTATAAATAACATCTACCGCACCGTCAACAAGTCTTTCACGGTCGGTATCCTCGATTCTTAAAATAAATTTACCATTCTGAGATTTGGCAACCAGATACTCGTAAAGAGCGGTGCGCAGGTTGCCGACATGCATAAAGCCTGTGGGGCTGGGTGCATATCTTGTACGAACTGTAAGCTCAGGCATAGTTTTACCCTCTCTCTGTTAAAAATTAGTTTAATTTTTACTTTATAAGAAATTACTCATAAAAGGGCGGGCACAAGAGTACATATTTATATGATACTATCTGCCCGAAAAGGAGCAGCCCACCGGCTGCCTTTTTATTATACCAATAACCTATCCACATTTCAATGCTTTTTTATTTTTTACCTGCGTTTTAAGCCTGTGTAACGAAGAATTTTTACTTTATACTTTATAAAATAAATAAAAAATAATTGCCCGAGTGTCACCTTTGTGATTGTCGGGCAATTACAAATTGCTGTTGTGATTTTTATATAGAGCCGTCTGCCCGTTAAAGAATACTTTGGTAGGTGGAGTTTAGGAGGTCATAGGAATTTTCAAGATGTTTTAATTCGTCAGGAGTCAGCTTTAGTTCAAGAATACGCTTTGCGCCGCCGCTGCCGATGATTGCAGGATTTCCAAGGAATACATCCTTTTTGCCGCCGTATTCTCCACGCAGTCGAACAGATACGGTTAGCACGGAGTTTTCGTTTTCAAGCACAGCCCTTACAACTCTCACAATAGACATTCCTATGCCGTAATAGGTTGCCTTTTTTGCGGCGATAATCTCGTATGCCGCAGCACGAACCTCGCCGCTTATGCGCTCAAGGTCTTCCATAAAATAGCTTTTGGGATTGTCGGCAAGCACATCGCTGATAGGCTTGGCGGCAAGCAAAGCCTGTGACCACGGAACAAATTCGCTGTCGCCGTGCTCTCCGATAACATATGCGTGAATATTTCGTGGATCTACCTCAAAATATTCGCCGAGTAGATACCTCAGCCTTGCCGTGTCAAGCGTTGTTCCCGTGCCGATTACCTTTTCGGCGTTAAAACCCGACAGCTCGCAGGTTACTCTTGTCATAATGTCAACAGGATTTGCGGCTACTATAAAAACTCCGTCAAAGCCGCTCTCTGTCACCTGAGGAATTATTTTTTTAAACACCTCGTAGTTGCCTTTGAGCAGTTCAAGACGGGTTTCCGACGGACTGCTCTGGTTTACTCCTGCACAGATAACCACAATGTCGGCGTCGGCGCAGTCTGAGTAATTGCCTGCATAAATTTTAGGGCTTGAGTTGGAAAAAGCAAGTCCGTGGTTTAGGTCCATAGCTTCGCCTTTAGCCCTCTGCTCGTTTATGTCAATCAGTACAAGCTCATCGTAAAGATTCTGGTTGAGTCCTGCGTAGGCAAAGCTCATTCCTACCATTCCCGTGCCCACCAGCACAATTTTTCTCTTGTTTGTAAACATAATTATCATCCTTTCTGAATTTGCCTTATGATGTATTGCAAATGAATCGAGAATATTTTTTGCAGTATAAAATAAATTTATACATCTCACATTCCTTGCTTTGGAAAAAAGTACTGAAAAAATGCGGGCAAAAATGATGAATTTGTATTGAAAATTCAAAGCCTTTGTGATAAACTATATTCAAGCATATGATGCAGTTATTTTATTTATAAATTAAGACGAAGGGATAGAAATGAGATGTATAAGATAGTTAAAAAGAAATCGCTCAACCCCACCGTTACTCTTATGGAGATTGAAGCTCCCCTGATTGCTAAAAAAGCTCAGCCGGGACAGTTTATCATTCTCAGAGTTGACGAGGACGGAGAGCGTATTCCGCTTACTGTTGCAGGCTATGACAGAGAAGCCGGCACAGTCCGCATTATTTTCCAGATTGTAGGAGCTACAACCGAAAAGCTTAATCACTTAAACGAGGGCGACTGCCTTCACGATTTTGTAGGCCCGCTCGGCGTACCTACACATACCGAAGGCTACAAGAAGGTTTGCGTTGTAGGCGGCGGCGTTGGCTGTGCTATTGCACTTCCTGTTGCTCAGAAGCTCCACGAAATCGGCTGCGAGGTTCACTCTATTATCGGTTTCAGAAACAAAGACCTTGTTATTCTTGAGGACGAGTTCAAAGCCTGCTCAGATAAGTTTGTTTTGATGACAGACGACGGCTCCTGCGGCAGACAGGGCGTTGTTACCGCTCCGCTCGAGGAGATGATTAAAGCCGGCGAAAACTATGACCTCGTTATCACCATCGGCCCGCTTATTATGATGAAGTTTGTTGTTAAGACCACAAAGCCGTACAATATTCCTACCACTGTTTCTATGAACCCGATTATGATTGACGGCACGGGTATGTGCGGCGGCTGCGCACTCACAGTTGGCGGCGAAACAAAGTTTGCCTGCGTTGACGGCCCTGATTTTGACGGCTTCCAGGTTGACTTTGACGAGGCTATGAAGCGTGGCGCAATGTACAAGGATTTTGAGCGCAAGGCTCACAGTGAAACTTGCAATCTGTTTAAGAAGGAGGTTGAGTAATTATGCCGAATATGTCACCAAAAAAAGCTCCTATGCCAACTCAGGAGCCTGATGTAAGAAATAAAAACTTTCTTGAGGTTGCCACCGGTTATACCGAGGAGGTAGCAATAGAGGAGGCACAGCGCTGTCTCAACTGCAAAAACAAACCCTGCGTGTCCGCTTGTCCGGTACATATTTCAATCCCTGATTTTATCAAGGAGGTTGCACAGGGCAACTTTGCAGGCGCATATGACGTAATTTCAAAATCAAGCTCACTTCCTGCTGTCTGCGGTCGTGTTTGTCCGCAGGAAACACAGTGCGAGTCAAAGTGCGTAAGAGGCATTAAGACCGAGCCCGTAGGAATCGGCAGACTTGAAAGATTTGTAGCTGACTGGCATAATGCTCAGACAGACGTTGTTATAAATAAGCCTGAATCAAACGGTCATAAGGTAGCCGTTGTCGGTTCAGGCCCTTCGGGACTCACCTGTGCAGGCGACCTTGCAAAGATGGGCTATGATGTAACAGTATTTGAGGCACTCCACCTTGCAGGCGGCGTACTCGTTTACGGTATCCCTGAGTTCAGACTTCCTAAGTCAATCGTACAGAAAGAGGTTGACACCCTCAAGGCGCTTGGCGTTAAGGTAGAAACAAATATGGTAATCGGCAGAGTAATTTCTATTGACGAGCTTATGGACGATATGGGCTTTGAGGCTGTATTCATCGGCTCAGGCGCAGGACTTCCGAGATTTATGAAGATTCCGGGAGAGAACCTCTGCGGCGTTTACTCTGCAAATGAGTTCTTAACAAGAACAAACCTTATGAAGTCATATAAGGACGATTCCTCAACACCTATTATGCACGCTAAAAAGGTAGCTGTTGTAGGCGGCGGCAACGTAGCAATGGACGCTGCCCGCTGTGCAAAGCGACTCGGCGCAGACGAGGTTTACATTGTTTACAGAAGAAGTGAGGAAGAGCTTCCTGCAAGAAAAGAAGAGGTTGAGCACGCTAAGGAGGAGGGCATTATCTTTAAGCTCCTCAATAACCCTGTTGAAATCCTCGGTGACGAAAACGAGTTTGTAACAGGTATGAAGTGCGTTGAAATGGAGCTTGGAGAGCCTGACGAAAGCGGCAGAAGAAGACCTGTAGTTAAGCCTGACAGCGAGTTTGTGCTCGATGTTGACGCAGTAGTTATTTCTATCGGCACATCGCCTAACCCACTTATCAAGGCTACAACAAAGGGACTTGATACTCAGAAATGGGGCGGCATCATCACTGACGAGCACGGCCTTACCTCCCGTGAGGGCGTTTACGCAGGCGGTGACGCAGTAACAGGTGCGGCTACGGTTATTCTCGCAATGGGCGCAGGCAAAACAGCCGCAGCGGCTATTGATGAATATATCAAAGGCAAAGAGAATAAGTAAAAACTAAAAATCAGGAATAAAGCAAAAATAAGCAAGCTTTAGTAATCCGAAAGCAAATAAAAATATCCCCACACCGTACAAACGGCTGTGGGGATTATCTTTACTTAGGCAGGCTTGCTTCATATAGAGGAGATGTCATAATGAAAACAGCGGTAATTACGGGTGCGTCGGGCGGTATTGGCTCGGCGGCTGCACTGGAATTTGCCCGTGGCGGATACAATACCGTTTTGCAGTACAACAGCGGCAGGGACAGGGCTTTAACTCTTGCAGAAAAAATAAAAAATGAATTTGGCTTGACCGCACTTCCTGTTCAGGCTGACGTTTCCTCGTCACAGTCGGTTGCAAAGCTGTTTGAAACCGTAGAAAATCACTTAGGCGGAGTTGACGTGCTTGTAAATAACGCAGGAATTGCTCAGCAAAAGCTGTTTACCGATATAACCGACGAGGATTGGCGCAGAATGATGGGCGCCGACCTTGACGGTGTGTTTTACTGTTCGAGAGAGGTTTTAAAACGCTTTATGCTGAAAACCCACAGCGGAGTAATTCTGAATATCAGCTCTATGTGGGGGCAGGTGGGAGCTTCGTGCGAGGTGCATTACAGCGCTGCAAAGGCAGGTGTAATAGGTCTGACAAAGGCTCTCGCCAAAGAGGTGGGACTTTCGGGTGTTCGTGTAAATTGCATTGCCCCTGGTGTGGTAATGACCGATATGATGAAATCCTTTGACGAGCAGACTATCGCCGAGCTGAGAGAGGAAACCCCTCTGAATACCCTCGGTACGCCTGAGGATATTGCGCAGTGTGCCTTCTTCCTCTGCTCGGACAGGGCAAGGTTCATCACGGGTCAGGTGCTCGGCGTGAACGGGGGATTTATCATATAAAAAGTGATTGTCGGGAAAATAATGTTTGAATTAAAGCCAAACTATCTTCTCGGGCTAAAAAGTTTTCGCCCGCCTTTTTCAAAAGGCGGTG